>TARA_R110002126_G_scaffold142971_2_pt1 | contig 14196 bp, 14 predicted proteins | sample TARA_R110002126 | Tara Oceans TARA_R110002126 (sample SAMEA4397536) | marine metagenome | biome: Polar Biome; feature: [DCM] deep chlorophyll maximum layer (ENVO:01000326); material: water (ENVO:00002006), including particulate matter (ENVO:01000060) such as... | depth 30 m
TCATTTATATTAAAAATCAATATAAAGATAAATTATTATCTAATCTAATAGTATAAGATGACTACATTAGAACCTTTCCAATTGACGCTTACCAAAGAAACGAATGCCCTTGACGGTATTACTTGTTATGAACCCATAGATGCTGTGTGTTTTGATGCGATAATGAAAAGCGACTTGTTGTTGAAAAACTTGAAAAACCCGATGACGGATATGTATATGGGTTGCGAACGAAAGTTGCTTTCTAAATACAAAGCGTTAATCAATCGGGAAACCAACCTTGCGGGTGTGAAATATGAACGATGTGCGGGAATGTCTTTTGGGCGTTCTAATCCTAAACGGGCATCGGGAATGTTTGTAATGCGTAGCAAAGTCCGTCATACATTAGCACTCAAAGCGAAATTAAGTGATTGGGATATAGACAACGCACACCCCGAAATATTATTACAGATTTGTAAAGCGAATACCCTTGCTTGTTCTCAATTGGAATATTATTGTTCCAATAGAAGTGAGATATTGGCGAAACTAATGCGTATTACGGGTTGTGATAGAAAACGGGCAAAGTTATTATTCATTCGTTTATTATATTTTGGAAAGTTTGAAGGTTGGTTGAAAAAAGTTGTGGATAAAGATGGAGTTGTAGTTTATCCCGACATAGACATTTACGCCTTTCAAAATGATACAGCATTTACCGCTTGGATTACCGACTTTGAAAATGAAATGCTTGGAATTGGCGGACATATCGTTCGTAATAATCCCAAAATCGTCAAAGAAGTCAAAAAGAACAAAGAAGAAAAAAAGAAGAAGTATTTCAATATGGAAGCATCTGTGGTTTCCTTTTATCTACAAGAATACGAATGCCGTATATTGGAACAGATTTATATCTATTGTTGCGAACAGAATTATATCAAAGAGAATGTGTGTGTGCTTTGTGCTGATGGAATTATGCTTGAAAATGACCTTATCGCAGATGCGGATATTCCAACAGAGTTTCATACAATCGTTTTGGAAAAGACGGGATTTAACCTTAACTTTTCCAATAAAGAACTTGATAATGGTTGGACTGATGAGTTCTTGGAAACACACAAAATCAACATATCCGCATTAGACGACACCAAGTTTAAACGCTTTGATACGAACTATTTCAACTCATTAGTGGGTTATACCCGCAAGAAAATCTATTTTGAGGTGTTCGTTTCCAAAGTATTACGACCCGACCCCGTATATGTCTATATTGAAGAAGAAAGTGATATAGGTGAGGACTTGTGCTTTTACTCACAATCCAAAATCACAGATACATTCAACCATCTTAAAAGTGGTGTGTTTTGCGATAATGGTGAAGAAAAGAAGTTTATGACCGAATGGTTGGGCGATGAAAACATTAAACTTAATAATAAGATGGACTTTCTACCATTCAACGACAAAGACCCTATATCATCACACATATTCAACTTGTTTCGGGGATTTAACGACAAGCGTAAAACCGAATATGATTATTCAAAACGGGGTAGGTATTTAAAACCTTTCTTGGACTTGGGAAAAGAACTATGTGGAGGTGATGAGGAACATCTTGATTACTTGCTTAAATATATAGCGGACATCATACAGAACCCACAGAAGAAGAACCCCATAGCATTCATCATCAAAGGAAAACAAGGAACGGGTAAAAATGTATGGTTGAATGCGATTGGTAATTTATTAGGATTACAGCATTACATATCATCATCTAATCCAAAAGATTTCTTCGGTGATTATGCGGAAGGGTTCTATCATAAACTTTTAGTGAATATGAATGAATGTGAAGGTAAGGACACTTTTGATTTTGAGGGTAGAATTAAATCTTTCATTACGGAAGATAAAATCACCTTGAACCGAAAGTTCGTTCAACCCATTACCATTATGAACCTTGCCCGATTAATCATCTTTACGAATAAACCCAATCCTATCCCGATTGATATTCGTTCAAAGGATAGGCGGTATGTGGTGTATGATACGACTGATGTTTATCTATCGGCGAAATACGGCACTAACTTTTGGAAAGCATTAGTAGGGCATTTTAATAGTCCCGAGTTTATTGCTTGTTTATACGATTACTTGAATGATATGGATATAGAAAACTTTGATTGGCGAACCAAAAGACCCATCACAAAAGCATACTTACAGATGTGTAAGTTGTATGTTCCTGCCGAAATCCTATTCTTGGAAAACAAGATGAATACTTTATTAAATAGTGATGCGGGTAGAGATGCTTTAACGGGTATTGCGTATGCTGATATGGAAGGGGTAGATGTGGAAGAACAAGAAATAGAAGAAGAAGACGGGTATTTAAATAATGAAAGGCAATTGCTACAAAACGGTATTTTAGGACAAGAACTTTATAAAGAATATGTCGCCTACTGTAAAGAATGGGGGTTCTTCAAAGAAGCGTCTTATCAAAAAACATTAACCGCATTTTATTCAAAATTGGCGGATTTTGAATTACCGATTATTCAAAAAAAGGAACACAATACTATTAGATATTATTTCAGTATGAAGGAAGTTATGGATTTTATGAAAATGAAAAAGTGGATTGACCGAAGTGATGAAGATTATAATGTAGAAACCGAAGCGGAAGTAGAAGGTGATGATTTCACAGAATATTTCACTATTTAAAGTGAATGGGGTTAGTCGTTGTATTTATTGTTTATATTTTTCTTTAAGTCCCTAATCTCATTTATTATATCAAAGGTGGGAATACTACTAATACGAGGGTGTTTTTAAAGTTAGGGTAGTATAGTATTTTTATTTTATTTTTTTGATAGGGGGGGGGTCTAAAAGGATTGACCCTCGTATTCCCACCTTTCCCACCTTTCCTATGGCGTTTTAATATAAACAATTACTACCAATCTATTTTAGTGGAATTATTATCTATCTATATACTATAATGACTGATTTAGCAGAAGTAAATCTTGACGAAAGTGTTCCTCCGCCAACTCCCCTTGAAATCCAAAAGGAAAGAGCGATGAAGTGTAAATTGATTAGTTTAGACGAATTGGGACATCACCCATTAACCGACCCAGTTTCATTTAGCAAAAGGGATAAGGCAAAATTGTTGAAAATGATGGAGGAATGGTTCGCAAAAACGGACGATGAAATCCAAGAAGAGTTCAATTCAATCGTTAGAGATAAACTTTTTGACGAAAACAACAACCAAAGCAACGACTACACCACTTTCCCTATCAAAGACAACGCAATTACCTACGCAGACCACCCCGAATGGAAAGAACCCGTAAATATGAACCACACCATTCCACAACTGGATATAGGCGGAAATGAGGTAGAAATTGCCTAATTTAATCAAAAAAAATACTTTATAATTCTAATTTACACCTTTTATTTTCAACTCACAATACTATATCAATTTTTATCTTGTTATAATATATAAGAATGAGCGGACAACCGAATATCAATTCCAGCGATAAAGGCAAGTTTCGGGAGCAATATTTAGCGAGTTTAGAACTTCGGGCAAAGTTGGATAATGTGAATTACCAAGCAAACAAAGTCCATAAACGCACAGGACAATTACCAAGCGAACCAAGTGATTTCCGTAGTTTAGAAGAGAAATTAGCAGATACAGAGAGATTACGCAGAGAAGCAAGAGGATACTTGGGTATGATTGCTGATGGACGAGAAGCAAATAAAATCAGTATTGAAATGACTGACGACCAACTTCTATTCTATACACAGCAAAAGGACACCATAAATGAGATAGTCAAAAAACAATTCCGTTTAGGAGTTTATGCCGACACCTTCCTCCCATTCCTCACAAGATATATGAATGATACAGCGGGAAATTACGGTATTTCTACGGGATTACAACAGGCAAACGGCAAGAATGTAGTATTAAATAGTGAAAATATGTTAGACCAAATCACTAATTACGAACAATTAGGCGATTTATTGTATATTTTTGAAGGAGAAACACACCCCCAATTTACGGCAGACCAATTGCGAGGATTAAGAACTTCACCCCAATATATAGATTTTAAAGATGCTACTATTGTTCTTGCGAACGAGATTAATTCATTCAACACCAACCCATTCACCGCTATAAAAGGGTTCTCAAACGAAGTTCAACGCAAGATGGGTTATGATGTTTTGAATAACTTTTTACAAGAAATCCCCACTATTACTCAAATTGTAAGAAAGGAGGATTTATTGAGGCGTTTAATGGCGAGTGGTGATTTACAGGCAGTCAAAAATGAACTGACCCGCACAAGGGGTATATTAGAAATGACCCCCGATGTTTTACAATTGGGCGAAATATTAAAACAACTTATTAGCACATCTCCCAAGAAAGGAAGTGGCGACCCCGCAGAAGGAGGAGCAAGAATGCCCGACGCAACAGTAGAACCCGCAGAAGGAATTGCTATGTCCCACCCTATTATGGAGGCAAGTAGAAAAGAGAAGGAAAAATGGTTGAAGGGATTACAGCAAACCGCATTAGCAAACGGAATAAAAGGTGGTATTTACGGCACACAAACAAGCAAATCTATTTACGCCAATATTAAAAGTATGAACGCTTTTATCAGCAATAACTTTGCTATGCTTACGGCAATAGAAGCAGGTGATTACGCTCCCATAGCACAAGCACAAGCACAGAAGGCAGGAGGTAAAGGATTTATGGCGGGAGGTGGATTATACAGCAAACCCGCTTCAAGAAAGTATCACCACCCCAAAGCGACAGATTGGGATAAAGGCGTTAATCCTACCAAACGCTTTGTGCCGATAGGACGCTATATAATTAATAAGCACAGATTAGACGATGATGTAGTTGCTATTAAAAGACCCGCTGGGAGTTGTATCAAAGAGTTTCCTTCAACCCGAGTATCAGGTGGATTAGGCAAAATCATTCGTCATATTGTAGGCGGTGGTATTCCCGATTTTGATGAATTGGAAGCATTAGACGATAATGAGAAGGCATATCTTCATAAACTATCAAAAGAAACCCATATATTAGACAGACTTTCTATTCCCGCACCAAAAAAGAGCGAAAGTGATAAAGAAATAGACAAGTTTAATGTGATGCGGGGAGAAATAATGAGCGGAAACGATAATAAGGAATTGATTAGAAAGTTTAAATTAATGACGATGAAACTGATGAACTTGAACCTTCTCCCGAAAAGTCAAGCAAGAGATATTCTTTTTGATTTAACCTCTATGGGATTTTAATCTCGCCACTATATATAATAAGATGAGTGTAGTTTATTCAGGTTTTAACCCCGATGTCGCCAACCCAAGAGTTAGAAGACAAACCGCATCACAACAAATACCTTTCTTTTTCGGCGGAAGTCAAATACCATTTAATTTAGGAATGCCGAAAGGTTCATTTAGCGGAACTGGTTTTGTCGGTGCTTTTCTCGGCAAAGATGGAAAAGTTCATACTCCTTCCAAAACACATAGAGGAGATTTTGACTTTACCACAAAAAGAGGAGATAAAGTTTATCACAGAGGAGGTAAGGATATTAAAATGTTCGGTCGCCCTTTTGTTAAGAAACTTTACTAATGGAAAAGTAATAAATATAATTTAGACAATTTTTATATCTGTCTGTATTATATAATGCGAACTATTGTTTTAAACAGAAGTAATCTTGTGAAAGACGGCGATAATAATAAGTTAATCTATCAGTTTCCAGGTTCGGTTAATTTTAAAAAGTCTTACCTTGCTCTTTCACAATTAAGTATGTATTATAGTTGGTATAACATTTCCTCTATCTACAACAACAATATAATCCAATATACTTGGTGGTCGGGAGCAGTTCAAACCACATATACGCTCACAATACCCGATGGACTTTATGAAGTTGCTAAACTGAACGAGTTTCTACAATTCGCTATGATACAGAACGGACACTATTTAGTGAATACTACGAATGAGAATGTATATTATCTTGAAATGTTGGTAAATCCTTCCCGATATGCCGTCCAAACAAACACATTTTTATTTCCAACAGGTCTTCCCGCAGGTTGGACTAACCCCGCAGGTGTAGTGTTTCCCGCCGTAGAGTTTAACCCCGAAATCATATACCCACTTTCCATTAATGAGATTTTAGGATATGTAGTCAATTTCACAAGTGATAATAACATAGGTAATGCCTTTGTTCCTCCCGTTGGTGATGATAAAGTGAGTAAATTAGCAAATGGAACTATATCTTACATTTCCACATCTGCTCCCGACCTCCAACCTAATAGTTCTATTTTGGTTTCTATTTCTAATATTGATAATAAATATTCCCAACCTTCTTCCATTATCTATTCAATTGTGCCGTCTGTTGCTATTGGTGGATTGATTAACGAAAAAGTGCCTAATTTTGCTTGGAATAAACTCATTCCAGGAACATACAACAATCTTCGTCTAACTCTTTTAGGAACTGATTTACAACCCATTAAGATAAACGACCCCGCTATGACCTTTCTTTTAGTCATTAAAGATGACGACGATGATACATAAATATTTTCTCCCTTAACTATATAAATGAATAACGACATCACCGAGATTTCATTATTGCGAATGTATGATGACCTTCAAAAGGAACAACTGCGATTAATGAATGATATGAAGAACGATAATCAAATGGAGGACAAGGATACTCACAAACAGATTACGATGTTGAATACGCTTACTATGGGGTTATTGAGATTAAGAAATCTACGCAAACAAATAGAAAAAAGAAAAGACAATTGACTTTGATTATTATCTTTGTATTATATATAAGATGTTGAGTAGGATATACGCCCCAACAAGCAATCACAAAGGTTTTAGCAGACATACAAAAGGAAAGATGATTGGAGGAAGTCTTTTATTGGACGGTGGTTTAGGAGGAGGTTCGTCCTATTCGGGAGTTGATGATTATATTGCTACAACTGGAAGAAACCCGATGAAGGGCGGGAGTTTAGGCAAAAATCTAACCGCCAAGTTAGGGAAATTATCCGTAATTCAACCAACCCCGACAACCAAGAAACCCAAGAACATCAATTTCACCCTTTAAGGGATTTAGCAATTAGTTAAATATAATATCACCAACTTTTTTATCTGTTGGTATTATATAATGTGTGATAAACTCGTTTTTGACTTGTCCCAAGAGGTAGAAGGTTCTCCTTCCGTTTTTGTGAAAAGAGATTGGTTGAATATTTTAGATAATCAAAATGCTAATTACAACTCCAACCAGTCTGTTATAGACACTTCCCAACTTTCCAACTCCAATAAGTTTATGAGTTATAGAGAGGCATACCTTTCTGTTCCTCTTTTACTTACCGTTGCTTCAACAACTCTCGCAACCGCAACTAATTTTGCCCCCGCTTCTAACGCTACAAGTGCCGATAATTCCGTTGGATTAAAAAATTGGTTCGGTCAAATGATACACTCCTTAACCCTTGATTACAACGGAACTACTATTATCCAGCAAACTCCCTGGTGTAATATGTGGAACACCTTTAAACTTATGACCTCCTTTTCTTGGAATGATGTTGAAAGTCAAGGTGCTACTATTGGTTTTTTCCCCGACGACCCTACCACTTTTGAGTTTAATACTCTTGCTGGTGGTAGTGCTTCGGGTGTCGGTGTATGTAATAACACCAATCATTTCAAAACCCCCAATCTAACCATCTTTTCCCACTACAACCGTCAAAGTGGTAATACAGGTCTTCGTCGTCGTCAAATGTATATCAACTATGATGCCGATGCTACATCAGGAACAGGCACACTTTATTCCTCTATGCTTACCGCTACTGCTTGTTCCCAAGTGTGGAAATCATATGTTTCTTCCAAAGTGAATGGTCTTAATGCTACTAATCAAGGTTCTTTCCAAATCTCCGTAATGGCGACAATCTACCTTAAACATCTTCACTCCTTCTTTGCTTTATGTCCTCTATTAAAGGGTGCTTATATGAAGATGACTTTAAATCTTAACAATACCTCCACCAAGTTCGTTTCCGCTGGTGCTGGTGGTGCTATAACCCTTGCTTCCGTTTCCAACGCCGTTGGAGGTGTTAATCCAGGTATGATTGCTTCCGCCGTTGCTGATAATGGTTCTTCCAATTGTTTCGGTATTAATGACTACACCTATAATGTGTCTGTCGGTGGTAAGTGTCTTGACCCTACTCTCGCTGGTTTCGTTGCTACGGGTGGTGTCGCTCAATCTATTTACCTATATGTCCCAAGTTATACCTTCAACCCCGTTTTTGAAATGTCCTACCTTTCATCTCCCGTCAAGTCAATTAAATATACCGATATTTACCAATACCAAGTGCTTAATGTTCCCGCAGGGCAGAATATGAATAACCTTATTACTAACGGTATTGCCGATATTAAGAGCATATTGGTCGTTCCTTTTTACTCAACCGCTTCAAGTGGAGCAGGTGGAACTGAATTACCCGCTGGTATGCCCGTCTATCAGTCCCCTTTTGACCCCGCTGGTTGTGGTGCTACTTCCCCACTTATCCAACTTACTAATTTCAACATAGTTGTTTCAGGTCAAAATGCTATTTACAACACACAGCGTTATTCTTACGAAGAGTTCAACAATCAGTTCTACGGAGTGAATGCCGTAAATGGAAATATGACTGATGGATTAGCAAGTGGTCTTATCAACAGAAGTGGTTTTGACTTGGAGCAATCTTTTTACTACCTTGACCTTTCCCGTATGCTTCCAGTAGAACAATCCGTTCCTAAATCCGTCCAAATTGTAGGACAGAATGTCGGTGCTAAACCTCTTGACTTGTGGATTTTTATTGAATACGGAGTTCAAGTAGATTTAGATATTCTAACAGGAGTTAGAGTTTAAAGGAACAACCAAGACCATATATCGGGCGGAAAAAATATAAATCTAAAAACCAACTTGTCTTTATCTCTTGAATAACAAAGCGTTTATGAATAAATAACATCGTAAGTCCTTAACAAAAAATAATAAGATATTTATCATTTTATCTTATTATCTCACCATTTAGCAATTACCACTATCTCAAACAATTCTTTTCTCCACTAATAGTATAAAATGACTTTCCAAAAAGTATATTTCAACGCTTCAAAACCCCAACTTTCAAAGTTGAGAAATGGTCGTAGAGTTAGAATTAAACCCGCTATGAAAGGACAAGGATTTTGTATGATTGTTAAACCCCAATCGTATAATCAAATTGCCCGAGCATTCGGCAAAGGAAAGGGAGTAGAACTATCCCTAACTCCCGAAGAACTTTTAGCAAACACACAAAATCAAGGTGAAATGGAAGGTGCTGGTATTTATGAAGATGTCGGCAAGGCATTAAAGTCAGTTAGTAAAGCGGGTCTTCCAATTGTGAAGGCAATCGCCAAATCCGCACTTCCCGCATTAAGCGATGCTGGTGATAAGATTTTAGATATGGGTGCTGAATACGCACCACAATTGCTTTCGGGTGCTTTAACGGCGGGAGCATTAGCATTAGGACAACCCGAATTAGTTCCAGGAGCGATGTGGGTTGGCGACCAAGCGGGTAAAGCACTTGGTAAAGCGGGTAAAAAAGCATTAAAGAAAGAAAAGGATAAATTGATAAGCAAAGCAGATAGGGCATTAACCGATAAAAGAGCGTCATCTGTAAGACCCACATCAGGTTTCGCTTCTAATGTAGGAGGAACAAGTGGTCGTAGAGAGGTATATGATAGTCAATCTGTAAGCGACTTGGGTGCTATGATGGGAACTAATTATGGTTATATGGGACGGGCAGGAACGGGTGCTATGGATTATCTTCAACTTCAAGCACTCGCAGACCAAGCAAGACAAAGACAGATGTCCGCACCTACTTCTATCGCACAACCCGAAAACAGAACTTATAATTCCAATATGATTGGGAATAGAGGAAGTATGCGATGGGTTGGAGGAACAGGTGAAGGGTTATACGCTGGAAAGCAAGACGGACGAGGTTTCACAGCGGGTTCGGGTTTTAGAGCATCAGGCGGTCAATTAGGCGGTAAAGGTGCTTCTGTATTACCTCCCGCACTTCAATCTCAACCTTACTCCGCCAATTTCCAATTTCAACATACTCTACCTCCCGCATACCAAAAGTTTAGCAAAGGAGGTCAAGGTTTATACGCTGGAAAAGGTTGGTAAGAAATCAATTGTAAATAAAGTTAAAGTTAGAATTGCCGTATGGGGCAACTATTAATAATCTAAAAGGTATATGTGTTAATTAATTTTCTAACACATATATATAGAATGAGTTTAACGAATACACAATTGAAGACTTTAAGCGAACGAATGAACTTTCCATTAGCGGAAATTAGTTTTAAGGACGAACTACCCGCCAAGTTAGAGTTCAACAAGGGTTATATAATTAATAACGAAGATGCCGTAGATGAGGACGGGAAACCTAATGGAGGGTCGCACTGGACTTGCTTACAGATTAATAAATACCCTAATGGAAATGTAGAAGGCATCTATTTTGACCCGTATGGTGCTGGTATGCCCCAAGATGTAGAAAAAGCGGTGAAGGATACTATCGGGAAAAGTATTCCACACACCACAAAAGATATACAGTCCCTAATGAATAATGCTTGTGGTTATTTTGTTTCTGCTTTCCTCCATTTTATCAATTCCTCTCAATACAGAAGTAAAGACTTATTTAGCGATGTTTCAACATTCTTGGATATGTTTGACGATTTAAATATTTCTGTGGATTTTAAAAAGAACGAATACATATTGAAGCAATTTTTTAGAAGTGATGAAGCAAGTAAAAGAAAACCAATTGAGGTGGATTTTGAAAATGCGAATATTATTGACCCGAATGATATTGTGAATGGTGATAAAGGTAATGGTATTGATTTAACCAAAATACCCGTTGGAATGAAGATGATGAAGTAGTGGGTGTGAATACTAACCTACTTTCTTTTTACTACCCCCCCACCCTAAAAATAAAAATAAAAACACTATACTACCCTAACTTAATATAATGCCTATCGCCCACCCCAATATCTTCTTAACAGATATATAAATGCTGGGTTTTCTAATTGGATTTCTATATGGTTGGATACGACAAGTGATAGATGATTTAAGTAAGTAATATTTTCTGTTGGATATATAAGATGACGGGAGTTGAAGATAGTGATGGTAATTGTATATCTGTTTTAGAAGAAGCATTAGGCGAGAAGAAACCAAAACGAACCTTTTTCCAAAAGTATTTCTGTGGTTGCTTTGAAAGGCGGGTAAGATTTAAATAAATCGCTACTATATAGATGGCGTTAAGTGAAGTATTTTGGGTCGCATTTTTAACAACGATGACTGGATTTTGTTTAAAATTAGTATCTATGGCGTATAAGTCTAAATGTAAAAGTTGTAAAATGTGTTGTATAGAAGTCATAAGGGATACAGATGCGGAAGTGGAAGTAGATGAATTGGTTATTAGCAGACAACCTATACCACCTATCTCCCCATTAGACAGAGGACAAAGCACAAGTAATTTTGACGCACTTTAAATCTAATGTTAATGTATAATATGGAAAGATGGGTTAGAGCAAGAGGAAAAAGTAGCGATAATGATTGGAATACAACTCCGTATATATGGGATAAATTAATGCCTCACATTCCAAAAGACAGGGATATATGGTGTCCGTTTTATAATGACGGAACATCAGGCGAATATTTAGCAAAACAGAACCTTAATGTAATACACCAACCCGAAGACTTTTGGGAAACGATGTATGACGATGTGGTTGTAGTGGATAATCCACCCTACCGTATTCCGTCCATAGTGAAATTAAAATATAAAATAATGCTACGCCTATGTGAGGCAAAAATACCTTTTATGTTATTGTTTCCATCAACCACAATACAGACACATTATTTTAAAAAGTTGGAGGAAACATATGGAAAGTTTCAAGTGATAATGCCTTGTGAAAAATACGATTTTATAAAGAGCGACGGAAGTGGTGGAAAATGTCTTTTTTATACGCTGTGGATATGCTGGAATATGGATTTACCAAAAGATTTAATTTCGCTGTAATATGTATAATGGATATTGACGATTATAGTGATTTAGACAAGGTGCTAAAAAAGGCGAAGAAATATATAGGCGACAAAGTAGAAATCGCACTCTCAACTCGCAAAGGTAAGAAGTTTATGGTTAGAAAACCCGATAATAAATGGGTTCATTTTGGGGCGTTGGGTTATGAGGATTTTACAAAGCATAATGACGAAAAGCGAAGAATGAATTATATAAACCGAGCAACTGGTATTAAGGGTAATTGGAAAGATAATAAATACTCTCCCAATAATCTATCTATCAATATATTATGGTAGAAAGTCTTTGGTGGATAATTAAAATATGGATTGCCGAATGGTTATGGAAATATTTACGCATAAGTATTTAGGACAATTGGAATTAATATGGATTTTTTAATCTATATTAACTATATAACGATGACGAAAGGACGACCTAATATGTATAGGAATGACGAAGAACGAAAGGAGGCAGTTAGAGTTCAAAAGAGAGAAAGTGCTAAACGCATAAGAGATGCGAAAAGAGCAGAAATGGAAGGCGATGGTGTGGTTGATAATGTAAAGGATTTTGTCGGCAATAAAATCGCAAAATGGAAACAGATTATTACGGGAAAGATTACCCAATATAGTCCAAAAATCCAAAGCATTATCAAGAAATATGGTGAGGATAAGATTGTAGGCATTACTATTAAGCGAACTCCCGTTCAAGGTGTAATCACAGGTGCTTTGTCTGTATTCAGTTTCGGTGAGTTCGGCAAGAACCAAAAGAAGAATGATTTTGACGAATTATTCCATCTGTTTATGGAATTAAAAATGGGTAGTGGAACTCGCATCATTATAGAAAAGAATGAACGCATCAATATTACTGTAAATGAAAAGGGAGAAAGAAAACACACAGAAACATCATCAGTTCCTTTTGATGGGGCGACATCTTTATCATTAAACGAAATATTAAGTAAGACGCAAGACCGTATGGGAAATAATTATTTTAAATATTCCGCAAAGGACAACAACTGCCAGGACTTCATTCTTAATGTATTGAACGCTAATGGATTAGGAAATGAAGATAATAGGAACTTCGTCAAGCAAAATACACAGGCATTATTCGCAGACCTACCTTATCTACGCAAGTTTTCCAATACACTTACAGATATAGGGGCAAGGGCGAATGTTCTTGTGAGTGGAGGTGATTTAGACAATATTACTATGAGTTTTGATGAAGTTCCAAAAGGAAAAGGTTTAGGTAAAACAATAAAAAATATAAAGAAAAAGATTATCTCAACAGATAATATAACGATGCCTCCAAAGAGAATGAGTAAGAAAGCGATTAGGGAAATGGAAGAAGGACTAATGGGTTCAGGTATGTATGCGGGTGATGGTATAATGGCGGGACAAGGTTCTTGTGATGGTTGTCCTATGTGTGGAAGTGGAATGTATGCTGGTGAAGGTATTGAGGAAATATCACACCCTATTTTAGACGAAATTAATGGCGGTTCTATATGGGGCGACGCTGGAAAATGGTTCAAGAAAGCGGGAAAATCTATTAACAAAGCAGTCATTCAACCCGTAGCAAAAGAGTTCAGTAAAAAGGGTTCAATCCAAAGAAAAGTAGATAAGGCATTCTCCAAAGGTGGTGTAATGGAAAAAGTAGGCAGAGAGGCATTTAGAGAAGGTGTTCCCGCATTAACAGGTGCTTTATCGGGTGCTGTTGGCGGTTTCTACGGCGGTCCAGCAGGGGGTTTAGCACTCGGTTATGCGGGTGGAAAAGGTGGTGAAGAACTTGTAAAGATGTCGGGTATAGGACACAAGGGAGTTGGAGCATTTAAATCAACCGTTATGAGAGGTATGCCCGACAAGTTCGGTATGGGTTTCACCGCAGGACAAGGTATATCCGCAGGACAAGGGGCATCAAAGCGTCAAGGTCGTTTCGTCAAGGGCAGTCAAGAAGCAAAAGATTATATGGCGAGTTTAAGAGCAAAGCGTATGGGAAAAAACTGAATGGGGGCGAGAATGCTTCGTCCATAAATAGAATAGCAGGAAGCGGAATTGATAAGGGTCAAATAACAAACGCCATTTATCCCGACTTGAATAAAGAAGAAGCGATGAAAGATTATGAAAGATTAGCAGACCGAATGTGTAGCAATAACCCTTCCTCTCAAACAGGGAGTTCATTCGTCAATTATTTTACCTTTTCCAA
>TARA_R110002126_G_scaffold266899_1_pt1 | contig 14194 bp, 13 predicted proteins | sample TARA_R110002126 | Tara Oceans TARA_R110002126 (sample SAMEA4397536) | marine metagenome | biome: Polar Biome; feature: [DCM] deep chlorophyll maximum layer (ENVO:01000326); material: water (ENVO:00002006), including particulate matter (ENVO:01000060) such as... | depth 30 m
GTGCCTGACGCGGTACTCCCGGTATTCCAGCCTGACGACATGACGTGCTTGGGCGCGGTGACGCGGGAGTCCGGGTGATCAGGACCCGGGATTCAACAGCGCTCGTGCTCGAGCTTCCGGGTCTTCCGTCCGAGCCAACGTGCCGAAGACCTGCTCCAGCGTTCCGTCTCGACCGGCCGCCGTGCGGAGTTCCTCGAGCGATCCCGACCCGACCAAACGGCCGCCGGACAGGATCAGCATCCGGTCGCAGACGCGTTCGACGACGTCCAGCAGGTGACTCGTGTACAGAACGGCGCCTCCGCGGTCGGCCCAGCCGCGCAGCAGGGCCTTGATGGTCGAGGCGCTGGGCGCATCCAGGCCGGACAGCGGTTCGTCCAGGACCAGGAGTTCCGGTTCGGGCAAGAGGGCGCAGGCGATCGCGGTCTTCTGGCGCATGCCGCGACTGAAGCGACCGACGGGATCGTCCCCTCGATCGGACAGGTCGAATCCGGCGAGCAGGTGGTCCGCACGAACCTTGGCCGGACCCTCGTCCATGCCGTGCAGGCCGGCGACGAGCGCGAGGTGTTGGCGTGCACTCAAGTTCGGATAGAGCGGGGCGCCGTCAGGGACGTAGCCCAGCGACTTGCGCGCCTCGATCGGGTGCGCCGCCACGTCGTGACCAGCCAGCGTGGCCTGCCCCGCATCCATGTCGAGCAGGCCGCAAAGAATCCGCACCGAGGTCGTCTTGCCCGCACCGTTCGGACCGAGCAGGCCGACGACCTCGCCCGCTCGGACCTCGAAGTCGAGGCCCTCGAGCACGGTGAGGTCACCGTAGCGCTTCACGACGCCCGTGAGCGAAGCGAGGACGCGTGCGGAGTCGGTGTGCGGCTCGGTCATGGGTGGAGCGTACCGGAGCGCGCACGTCGGCCCAACGGGGTGGGGACGACGATTGTCCACGGGCGGCCGTGGGTGGAGGCCCGGCCCGCTACGAAGACGCGCGCCGCCCTCCCGGGAGGGGAGGACGGCGCGCGCTGGATGCTGGCGATCCGGTCCGGACGGGGGAGGTGCGGCCCTGGGGGGTGGGCACCTTCCGGACGTGCCGGGGGTCAGGGGGTCTTCTCGATCAGGCCAAGGGCATTTCAGGCCAAGATCAGATCAGGCCGGGATCAGGTTTTCGTCGTCGTGGAGCGTGACCGTGAGGCCCGTGGCTTCCGCGACCTCCTCGGCGATGGCCTTGCGTCGCTTGGGCGTGACGGCTTTGAGGCTCTTCTTGGAGTTCGGGTCGCCGACTCCGCTGAGGATGTGAATCTCCTGGGGCTTCACCTCCTGGAGCTTCTTGATCCAACCTTTGATTTCGTTGTCGGAGGAGTTGTCCGCGTCGCCCTTGTAGAAGCTGGCCTGGACGATCACGTGCTCGAAGGAGCAGAGGCTCTTGGTCAGGTCGGCCAGTCCGGTGGACTTGTCGCTGGTGATGGCCGAGTAGGTCTTCGCCGTGCCCCATTCGAAGCGCGCGATGATCTTGTCGTACATGCCCACGGCGGCGCGCATGTCGCGCGTCGTCAGGTCGGTGGCCGAGGTCTGGATGCAGAGCTTGGCGCGACCGAACCACTTGTCGCGCAGGGCGCGCAGGTTCTCGGTCACTTCCCGCAGGTGAGGGTGCTCGGTCGGATCCGTCTGGGTGCCCAGCACGAGCAGGTGGTCGAGCTTCTCGCCGGCCTTGGACAGCTCGATCATGCGGCTGGCACAAGTCGTGACGAGGACGGAGGCCCGCGGGATCATCGAACCCCGCTCGACGACCAGGTGGTCGCGGGGAGCGGTCAGGTCGACCGTCATCATCTTGCCGAGGCGGCCGGTGACGAAGGGTCCATGGATGAGGGGCGGCGAAAGTGTGGTCATCGGTCGTTTCGGGTCAGGGGTCCTCGCTCTTCGGGGCGCTCGGAGCACCTCGCATCGCGGGGGACAGGGAGGTCGCAGGCCCCGACGTGGGGCCTGCAGCCGTGGGCGACCTGGCGGGGAGTCCCATCCAATTGGGTTCCGGGGTCGTCCAAGTGTTCGATTGAGAAGAGGCACCGCGCGCATCCCAACGCCGGACCTAGGTGCCTAGAGGGGGCCCAAATGGGGGTCCAGGGTGGGGCGTAGCTAGTGAGCCGTAGCTAGTGGAGCTGTTGGGTGCCGTGCTGCGGTGGATATCGGGCTGCGTTCGGTGGGCCTGGGGCTGTCCTGGAGCGCGTTGGGGCGCAACTCGGAACGACCTGTCAGGGGGCCCCTGGAACGGGCGTGGGCCCTTCTTCCGGTCCAGTGGTGGATCCAGGGAAAGGCCCCTCGCAGGGCCTCTACTCTAATATAAGGGTGGTTCTGCGTCTACCCCTGGACTGCAGGAACGGCAGGTCAGGGCCGCAGTGGTGCAGGCCAGGGCGCCCGCAAGCCTCCAGGGGTGTATCGCGCACGCCCGCAACCAGCGAAGTGGGAGGGTTTCCAGGGGCTGCGGTGCCACCATGTGCCCCATTCCATACAGACTCCATGCCACCAGGAGGCTGAAAAGGCCGATTCGGGCGGTTCTGGAGGCCGGGGAACGCGCCCTGGGATGCCGAGGAGCCCGCCCGGCCCTGGATCCATCCGGACCTCCCGGAGAGGGCGGACTTGGGGTGCGCTGCCGAGCCTGAACCGCGGTGCCTCCAGCGGCGGGACCGGGGGCGCTCGGCGTCGTGTCGGAAGGGGAGGGGGCGTAGCTCACACCCGGGGGACCGCGCTCGGTCCGCTCCGGTTGCGCGCCATGCGCCGACTTCTCGTCCGCGATGCGCCGTCGGGTTCGAGCCAGGGTCGGAGCCGGGGTTCTGGCTCGCAATCGGGCGATGCGATGGGCCTGCGACAAACGGTCCCAGGACCCTTCCGCGGCATTCCAAGGGGCTTTTGGCGCACCTTGACACCCTCGGAACGGCGCCCCTAGACTGCCCGCGGATTCGGTAGGTCTCCCCGCCGAACAGCACCCCAGAACCGGCCTCGCACCGTTTCCGGAACCGTCCCAGGCACATCTCCCTGCCGCTCGCCGCCCCCGTTTCCCCGCTCGACCTCGAGCGGGCGAGACGCCTTCCGCGCACCCATCGGGTTCGCGCAGGGGCCAGCGAGTGCGTATCGGGTGATCGGCTTGGCGCGCTCCGGGTCGACGTTGACCCACGGCTGCCCCACGCGCCCCTCGCATGTACTTCGACTACCTCAACGTCCTGATCTTCACGGCGGTCGGGTTCGTATTCGTCGTGGCGAACATGATCATCGGCTCGGTCGTGCGTCCCAAGCGCAAGGACGACCGCGGCCTCGAGATCTACGAGTGCGGCGAGGAAGCGATCGGTGGCGCCTGGATCCAGTTCGACATCCGGTACTACACCGTCGCGCTGATCTACGTGATCTTCGCCGTCGAGATCGCCTTCCTGTTCCCTTGGGCGATGGTGCTGAAGACCGCGTTCGCCGACCCCGCCATCGGCTTGTGGGCCCTGGCCAAGGGCTTCATGTTCGTGACGATCCTGTTGTTCGGCCTGGTGGCCGTGTGGGTCAAGGGCGACCTCGACTGGATCCTCACCTGGTCGGGTGGACCCTACGAGCCGAAGGACGAGGACCTCGCCAAGATGCAGGTCCCGACCATCGACGAGATCACCGCGAGCGACGACGAGGAATCGGACGACGCCTCGAGCGACGAAGACACCACTGAGGAGGAGGCCGCCTAGGCGCCTCACACCATGGGACTGCTCGAAGAGGCGTTCGAAGAGAACGTCCTGACCACCAAGGTCGATTGGCTGCTCAACTGGGCACGCCTCAACAGCATCTGGCCGATGACGTTCGGCCTCGCCTGCTGCGCCATCGAAATGATGGCTGTTGGCGCTGCGCACCACGATATCGACCGTTTCGGAGCCGGCGCCTTCCGCGCGACGCCCCGCCAGGCGGACCTGATGATCGTGGCCGGCACCGTCAACTTCAAGATGGGCGATCGCATCAAGCGTCTCTACGACCAGATGCCCGAGCCCAAGTACGTGATCGCGATGGGCGCCTGCGCGACCGGCGGCGGTCCTTACTACAAGTACGGCTACACCGTCATGAAGGGCGTCGATCGCATCGTGCCCGTCGACGTCTACATCGCCGGATGTCCGCCGCGCCCCGAGGCGTTGCTCGAGGGGCTCATGAAGCTCCAGGACAAGATCCGCCGCTCGCCCGTCATCCGCAAGCCCGCGCGCACCGCCTGATTCCCATGGACTTCCAGGCCATTCACGATCGTTTGCAGTCGATCGGCGCTCCCGGACTCACCGGCAGCGACGAGCCGCGCCCCGCGAACAAAGAGACCAAGGACAAGGGCCGTGGTGGCACGCCCTTCGTGCTCGTCGAGCCGGCCAAGCTGTCGGACTTCGTGCGCGTGTGTCGCGACGACGCGGACCTGCAGATGGATCTGATGATCGACATCACGGCGTCCGATCCGGCCGTCGACTCCGAGGACCTCTGGGTGCTCGTGCAGCTCCTGTCGACGACCAAGCGTCACCGCTTGATGATCAAGGCGATCCTGCCCAAGGCGAACGCTTCGCTGCCCACCTGCGTGCCGGTCTACCGCGCCGCGCAGTGGAACGAGCGCGAGTGCGCCGAGATGTTCGGCATCACGTTCGAAGGTCACCCGGATCCGCGCAACATCCTGCTGCCCGACGATTGGATCGGGCACCCGATGCGCAAGGACTACGAGTTCCCCAAGGAATACCACGGGGTCTCCTGCGAGTAGCGCGCCATGACCGACACCACGAACCAGTCGGGCCACAAGCCCAGCATCAGTCAAGAAGAGGTCCGTACGCTGCCCAGCGGCGAGACGGAGCACTTCTTCGACGTGAGCACCTCGGACCTCGAGGTGAACATGGGCCCGCAGCACCCCGCCACGCACGGCGTGATGCGCGTGCTCATTCGTTGCGACGGCGAGCTCGTCACCGGCGCCCAACCGCACCTCGGCTACCTGCACAGGTGCGCCGAGAAGATCGGCGAGAACGTCGAGTGGTTGCAGTACCTGCCGTACACCGACCGCTACGACTACCTGGCGGCGATGAACAACAACCTGGGCTACAGCCTCGCCGTCGAGGCGTTGATGCCCGCGTTGGAGATCCCGCGCCGCGCGACGTTGATCCGGATGATCTGCGCCGAGCTGAACCGCGTCGCGTCGCACCTGGTCGCGATCGGCACGTACGGCCTGGATATCGGCGCGATCACGCCGTTCCTCTACTGCTTCCGCGAGCGCGAGTGGATCCAGGCCTTGTTCGAGAAGATCTGCGGCGCGCGTTTGACCTACAGCTTCATCCGGATCGGCGGCGTCTTCAACGACGCGCCTCCCGGCTGGCTCGAGGAATGCGGTCACTTCTGCGACGTCTTCGACGAGAAGTGGCAGGAGTACCACGACCTCTTGGCGATGAACCACATCTTCATCAAGCGCACCGCCGACGTCGGCGTGATGCCGCTGAAGATGGCGCTCGACTTCGGCATCACCGGTCCGATGTTGCGTGGCTCCGGCTACGACTTCGACCTGCGCAAGGACATGCCGTACATGGCGTACGGCGAGGCCTTCGAGGCCGGCGCGTTCGACATCCCGGTCGGTACCGGCCAGAAGGGCACGCTCGGCGACTGCTGGGACCGCTTCTACGTGCGCGTCGAAGAGATGCGCGAGTCGATCAAGCTGGTGCGCTGGTGCCTGGACAACATCGAGGACGGCGACATCATCGCGGACGTCCCCAAGGTCATCAAAGTGCCGGCGGGCGAGGCCTATGTCGGCATCGAGAACCCGCGCGGTGAGCTCGGCCACTACGTACACTCGGACGGCGGCAAGGTCGCAGTTCGGTGTCGCGTCGTCGGCCCGTCGTTCACGAACCTGGCGGTGCTCGAGGACATGATGCCCGGCACGCTCCTGGCCGATTCGGTCGCCATCATCGGATCGACGGACATCGTCGTCGGGGAGACCGACCGATGAGCCTCGCCATGCTCCAGGACGTCGCGGCTCCGGTCGTCGAAGCGGCTGCTCCCGCCCTCGAAGTGGCAGCGGAGAGCCTGAACCCCGCCAGCGCGTTCGACCAGTACAACGTCTTCGTACAGCTCCACGCTTGGGTCATCGAGGCGTTCGGCCCGCAGATCGCGGTCCCCAGCTGGATCGTCATCCTGCTCGGCATCATGATCGGCGTCGGCGTGCTCGTCGGCATGTGCTCGGTGCTCGTGATGTTCTGCGTGTGGATGGAGCGCAAGGTCTCCGGCCACATTCAATGCCGCTACGGCCCGATGTACGCCGGTGGCTGGCACGGCTGGGCGCAATCGATCGCGGACGGCGTCAAGCTGATCCTGAAAGAGGACCTCATCCCGACCCTCGCCGACAAGCCGCTCTTCTGGCTCGGCCCGGCGATCCTGATGGGCTCGGTATTGGGCGCGATGGTCGCCATGCCGTTCTCGTACGACTGGTGGTTCGGCGAGATCCATCTCGGCGTGTTCATGATCCTGGCGATGAGCTCGACGTCCACGATCGGCGTCGTCATGGCCGGTTGGGCATCCGCGAGCAAGTGGTCGCTCTACGGCGCCATGCGCGAGGCGGCCCAGGTCGTCGCGTACGAGATCCCGCTCGGTCTGTCGCTGCTCGCGCCCTTGTTCGTGCTGAACACGTTCAGTCTGCACGAGGCCAGCCTGGCCCAATCGGGCTGGTTCGGCATGCACTGGGCCGTTCTGCAGAACTGGGTCCTGATCCCGACCTTCCTGATCTTCTGGGTCGCCGTGCTCGCCGAGACCAAGCGCGCGCCGTTCGACCTTCCGGAGGCGGAATCGGAATTGGTCGCCGGCTTCCTGACCGAATACTCGGGCATCCGCTGGTCGTTCTTCTTCTTCGAGGAGTACGTCGCGATGTTCCTGATGAGCGTGCTCGGCTCGTTCTTCTTCTTCGGGGGCTTCGAGTCGCCGGCGACCGCGATCCTGCGCGGCATGGAGATGGAGGGCAGCATCCTCTTCAACCTGGTCTGCTTCGGCACCCTGCTCGTCAAGGCCTTCGTCGGTCTGTTCCTGATGATGTGGCTGCGCTGGACGCTCCCGCGCGTCCGGATCGATCAGGTCATGACGATGGGATACAAGTACCTGACCCCGCTCGCGCTCGCCTGCGTGCTCGCGGCGGCGACGGTCGAGGCCATCAAGTTCAAGCTCTTCGCGTCCAACGAAGACGACACCACCAGCAGCGTCGAGGTCGTCGTCGACGAGCCCCTCGCGCACGCTGAAACCCAATTCCTCCTGCCGGAGGGAGACTGACATGGTCAGCGTCAACGAGTACTTCAAGAACGTCTGGGACACGGTCAAGTCGACCGCCATCGGCATGCGCATCACGGGCAAGTACCTGATGCAGAAGCCGATCACGGTGCAGTATCCCGACGAGCGGATGCCGATCCCGGATCGCTATCGCGGCATCCACTACCTCGAGCAGGAGAAGTGCATCAACTGCCTCGCCTGCGCGCGGGCCTGCCCGATCGATTGCATCGAGATGGACGCGGTGCGCCACGGCAAGGAGCTCGAGTGGGTCAAGTTCACGCTCGACTACCAGAAGTGCATGTTCTGCGAGCTGTGCGTCTACCCGTGCCCCAAGGATTGCATCCACATGGGCACCGAGTTCGCGCTGGTCACCACCGACCGCTCCGAGCTCAACCACGATCTGTTGTCCTTCAAGGGCATGGATCGCGCGGCCAAGATCCGCATGAAAGAGGCCGAGGTGAAGAAGGCCGAGAAGGAAGCCGCGAAGGCTGCCAAGGCCGCTGCAGCCAAGGACGACGCCGCTGACGCCCCGAAGGACGACGCTGAGGAGAAGGGCGACTAGTCGTGCCGCACGATCTCCAACAAAAGGTCTTCTACGGCCTGCTCGGACTCGCGACGGCTGCGGCCCTCGGGTTCGGCCTCCTCCAGGCCGGTGCCGAAGGCCTGACCTTCGCGTTGTTCGCCGCGTTGACGCTCGGCGGATCCGCGATGTGCATCTGGGAGCGCTCGGTCGTTCGCAGTGCGTTCTCGTTGATGGCGACCTTTAGCGGCATCGCTGGCTTCTTCATCCTGCTGGGACACGACTTCCTGGCGATGGCGCAGCTCTTGATCTACGTCGGTGGCATCCTCGCGCTGCTGCTCTTCGGCGTCATGCTGACCCCGCCGGACCTGACCGAGCGCAAGCTCCCGCGCATCGGCGCCGCGACCGTGTTGGTCGGCATCGGCTGCCTGTTCCTGTTCGGCAAGGTGCGCGGCATGGTCGGCAGTCTGGCCGTCGTTGCGGCTGGCGATCTCACTCCGCCCGAGACGCGCGCCGACGACATCGGTATCGCATTCATGCACCCCGAACAGTACGTGGTCGCCTTCGAGCTGGCCGCGTACCTCCTGACCGTCGCTCTGGTGGCCTCCGTGTACATCGCACGCCGTCGCCGGGAAGACTTCGAGCCCGAGCCGGAGACCCGAGCATGATTCTTGGAGTCGGAGCCTACCTGGCCGTTTCCGGGGTGCTGTTCGCGCTCGGGATCATCTGCATCGTCAGTCGTCGGAACATCCTCTACGTCCTGATGGGCATCGAGATGATCCTGAACGCGGCGAACCTGAACTTCGTCGCCTTCAGCCGCTACGGCGGGGGCGACAGCCTGGACGGCCGCATGTTCGCGATCTTCGTGATCATCCTGGCCGCCGCCGAGGCCGCGGTCGCGCTCGCGATCGTCCTGAACATCTTCCACCTGTTCCACTCCGTGCGGCCGAGCGAGGCCGACCTGCTGCGCGAGTAGCGCGCCCGATCACCAGCTACGGATGAACACCCTCCTCGCAAACGACTACAAGCTGTTGCTTGCCGTCCCGCTGATCCCTCTTGTGGGATACGTGGTGCAGCTCTTCTTCGGGCGCAAACTGCCCCGCAGTGGGGACTGGCTGCTGACCGGCGGCATGTTCGTGGTGATGTGCATCACCGTGTACATGTTCCTGGCCAAGGCCATCGGACACGTTCCGGGCGCTGAGAACCTGCCGTTCTTCAACGAGTCCTTCCGCACGGAAGGCGCGCCGGTGTTCCGCTGGTTGTACAGCTCGTCGGAGTCCGCCAGCCCGAACATCGTGGCCGGCATCCTGTACGACGGATTGGCCGCGACCATGTTGATGGTGGTCGGCGTCGTGTCGTTCCTGGTGCACCTGTTCAGCTGCGGGTACATGAAGGGTGATCGGCGCTATCACATCTTCTTCGCGAACATCTCGCTGTTCACGTTCGCGATGCTGGGGCTCATCCTCAGCGACAACATCCTGTTCATGTTCGTGTTCTGGGAGCTGATGGGTCTGATGAGCTACCTGCTCATCGGTCACTTCAGCCACGACCCGAACAGCCACCGCATCACGCATGCGGCCGCCGCCTGCAAGAAGGCGTTCCTGACCACGCGGGTCGGGGACACGTGCCTCTTCTTCGGCATGGCGATGTTCTATTTCTTCCTGCCGCGCGAGTTCAACGACCTCGTGCGCTCGGGAGCGATCCAGGCCGAGCTCGTCAGCTCGAGCTTCCGGTTCAGCGACCTCTGGTACATGACCTCCGAGGTCGTGAATGCCAGCCAGGGCTACCCGACCTGGATGACGATCGCGGGCCTGTTCGCCTTCGGCGGCACGATGGGCAAGTCGGCCCAGTTCCCGCTGCACATCTGGCTGCCGGACGCCATGGAAGGCCCGACGCCGGTCAGCGCGATGATCCACGCGGCCACGATGGTCGCGGCGGGCGTGTTCCTGCTGGGACGCATCTACCCGATGATGAGCCCCGAGGTCCTGCTGGTCGTCACGGCGGTCGGTGGCTTCACGGCGCTCTTCGCAGCGACGATCGGTTGCACGGTGTTCGACATCAAAGGGGTGCTCGCGTACTCCACGATCTCGCAGCTGGGCTTCATGGTCGCGGCCATCGGTACGGGCGGGCTTGGCCTCGTCGCCGGCCTGTTCCACATGGTCACCCACGCCTTCTTCAAGGCGTGCCTGTTCCTGTCCGCCGGATCCGTGATCCATGGCTGCCACCACGAACAGGACATGCGCAAGATGGGCGGTCTGCGGACCAAAATGCCCATCACCTTCGCGGCGATGCTGATTTGCACGCTGGCGATCGCCGGAACGCCGCTGTTCGCGGGCTTCTACTCCAAGGACCGCATCATCGCTTCGGCGATCGAGCGCACCTGGTTCCGCGGTGGCGACCCGCAGAGCCTCGTCGAATCCGTCATGGGCGGCATGAACGGCGCCAGTCTGTTCGCGCTGATCGCCCTAGCGCTCGGCGCGATGCTGACGACGTTCTACATGTTCCGCCTGATCTTCATGACCTTCTTCGGGGAGCCGCAGGATCACCACATCCACGATCATGCGCACGAGTCCCCGAAGACGATGACGATCGCGCTGATGACCCTGTCGGTCCTCGCGATCCTCGGCGGTCACTTCTGGATCGCCGGCGACCTGATGAGCAACGGCGGCACCTGGTTCACGAAGCTCATCGACTACAGGACGATGTTCGTCGGTCCTGGTGAGCAGATCCTGGACGTCGCCAAGATGAACACGGTCAGCATCGGTCACCACGGCGAGCACGTGTCCCACCTGTGGGCCCTCGGCGTGTCGACGACGGTGCTGGTCCTGGGTGTCTTCGGCGCCTGGTGGATCTACTACAAGAAGAAGATCGACCCCAAGCGCATCACCGACACCCTCGGTCTCGGCTACGAAGCCGTGCGCGACAAGTACTACATCGACGAAGCCGTCAACGCGACGGTCATCAAGGGCACCATGCTCGCGGCGAAGTCGCAGACGTGGTTCGACGAGAACGTCATCGACGGCGTGGTCCTGGGTGTCGGCAAGGTCGGCAAGGGCCTCGGCACCGTCGCGGCCTGGTTCGACAAGAACGTCGTCGACGGCCTGGTGAACGGCGTCGCCAACATCACGCAATCCTTCGGTTCGGCCATCCGTCTCCTGCAGACGGGCCGAATTCAGCAATACATCTCCTACGCGGTGGGCGGAGCGATCCTTTTGGCCGCCTTCCACATCCTGTCCTGACCCCACCGCATAGATCGAATTCCCATGACTTCGCTCGATCTCAGCCCCGAGAACCTGTCGACGATCCTCAGCTGGATCACGTTCATCCCGTTGATCGGGATGGCGGTCGTCCTGTTCCTGCCGAAGCAGAACATGACCGCCGTGAAGGGCGTTGCGTACATCGCGACGTTCATCCCGCTCGTGCTCGCGTCGATCGTCTATTACAACTTCGACAAGAGCGCTGAGACCTACCAGCTCGTCACCCACATCACGTGGATCGAGTCGTTCGGCATCAACTACTCGGTCGGCGTCGATGGTCTCTCGATCACGCTGCTCTGGTTGACCACGCTGCTGCTGTTCATCGCGGTCCCCGCGAGTGAGACGGTGCCGCGGCTGTCGAAGGCGTACTACGCGCTGCTCTTGATGCTCGAAGTGGGCATCCTCGGCGTCTTCATCAGCCTCGACTTCTTCCTGTTCTACGTGTTCTGGGAAGTGATGCTGCTGCCGATGTACTTCCTCATCGGCATCTGGGGTGGACCGCGCCGTGAGTACGCCGCGATCAAGTTCTTCCTGTACACGCTCGCCGGCTCGGTCCTGATGCTGATCGCGATCGTGGCGCTGCGCTTGCAGGTCGAGTCGTTCTCGATCCCGGACATGATGGCCCACGCTCAGGCCGTCGGCTGGACCGGTCCTGGCCTGCTCGGGATGCAGTTCACCACGTGGGTGTTCTGGTTCCTCTTCATCGCTTTCGCGATCAAGATCCCGGCCTTCCCGTTCCACACGTGGCTGCCCGACGCGCACGTCCAGGCGCCTACGCCGATCTCGGTCATCCTGGCCGGCATCCTGCTCAAGCTCGGAGGCTACGGCCTTCTGCGCTGCTGCTTCCCGATCGTCCCCGACGCGTTCCACACGTTTGCGCTCGCGCTCGCCGCGCTGGGCGTGATCGCCATCGTCTACGGCGCCTACGTGGCGCTCGGACAGAGCGACTTCAAACGACTCGTGGCGTACTCGTCCGTCAGCCACATGGGATTCGTCCTGCTGGGCTTCGCGGCGATGACGGCCTGGGGCATGACCGGCGGCGCGCTGCAGATGTTCACGCACGGCATCAGCTCGGCCTCCTGCTTCCTCATCGTCGGCGTGATCTATGACCGCGCCCACCACCGTGACCTGAACGGGTTCGGGGGCATGGCCCAGGTGATGCCGCGCTACTGGGCGCTCGGAACGCTCGCGTTCTTCACCTCGCTCGGCCTGCCCGGCCTGGCCGGCTTCGTCTCGGAGGCCATGACGGTCTTCGGTTCGTACAAGTCGACCGTCGGTTGGACGCCCGACCAGATCGCCAGCGGCTACCACTGGGGTTGGATGCAGACGTTGGTGCTGATCTCGACGATCGGCATCGTGATGACGGCTGCCTACATCCTGTGGGCGCTCCAGCGCATCTTCCTGGGGCCGCTCAACGAGAAGTACAAGGACATGACGGACATCAACGCCCGCGAGGTCTTCAGCCTCGCGCCGCTGCTGGTGCTCTGCGTCGTCCTGGGTGTCGCGCCGCACTTCGTCCTCGACTGGATGGACGTCAGCGTGAACCAGCTGGTCGCCCTTCTGACGCCGCCTGCCTGATCCATCGTGCTCGCCCTCATCCAAGAACCCGACCTGCACTGGAACGGTCTCCGGCTGCTCAGCCCCGAGCTGACGCTGGTGGTGACCTCCCTCGTGGTCCTGTTGATGGACCTCGTTTGGAAGGAACGCGATTCGTGGCGTCTCGGCGCGATCTCGCTGGTGGGCCTCGCCGCTGCGACGTTCCAGCTGATCGCCGCCCAGGGCGCCGCGACCGAGGTCGCCTTCGGGCTGGTCCTCGTCGACGACTTCGCCGGCTTCTTCAAGCTGTTCACGTGCGCCGCCCTGATGGTGACGACCGTGTTCGTGATGCTCGACCGTCGCGAACGCAAGCACCGGATCGGGGAGTACTACTTCCTGCTGTTGGGTGCCGGCGTCGGCATCTTCTTCATGGTCGGCACGAACAACCTCTTGTTGCTCGTGCTGGGCCTCGAGCTGCTGTCACTGGCCAGTTACAGCCTGGCCGGCTTCCACAAGGGCGAACGGCGCTCTGCGGAAGCGGCCATGAAGTACGTGGTCTTCGGTGGCCTGTCCGCCGGAGTCCTCGTCTACGGCATCAGCCTCCTCTATGGCGCCACCGGCACGCTCGACCTGGGCATCATGTCTGGCGCCATCCCCGGTGAGGGTGCCCAGCGCAGCCTCGCAGCAGCGATCGAGTACTCGCCCGGGATGGTGATGATCGCGATGGTGCTGATCCTGGGCGGCTTCTCGTACAAGGTCTCGGTCGCCCCCTTCCACTTCTGGGCCCCGGACGTCTACGAGGGCGCCCCGACCCCGGTCACCACGTTCCTGGCCGTCGCCTCCAAGGCGGGCGGCTTCGGCGCGCTGATGCGTTTCCTGGGCGTGCTCTTCGTCAGCGAAGGGGCTGAGATCTCGGAAGCCGTCGCCGCCTACGGGCTGAAGGTCGGCCACCTGATCGCGGTACTGGCCGCCGTGACCATGACGCTCGGCAACCTGGCCGCGCTGCGCCAGGAGAGTGTCAAGCGGATGCTCGCCTACTCGTCGATCGCCCACGCCGGCTACGTTCTGGTCGGGGTCGCCGCGATGAGCCAGCCCGGTTACGAAGCCGCGCTGTTCTACCTGGCTGCGTACTACTTCATGAACCTGGGCGCGTTCGGCTTCCTGCTGTACTTCAGCGGAGTCACGGGCAAGGAGACCTATGCCTCGCTGCGCGGCATGGGGCGCAAGGCGCCGTGGATCGCTGTTCCGGTCGTGATCTTCATGGTCAGCCTGACGGGTTTGCCGCCGACGGTCGGCTTCCCCGCGAAGTACGCCTTGTTCAAGGCAGCGCTCGAGGCGGAGTCGATGAACCTGGGTTGGCTCGCGCTCTGCCTCGCGCTCAACTCGGTCGTCAGCCTCTACTACTACCTGCGCGTGGTGAAAGAGCTGTTCCTGGTCGAGAGCGACGAGCCGGCACCCGCCCCCCAGCACTCGATGGCGACCATCCTGGTCGTCCTGGCGGTGCTCACGACGCTGTTCGGCCTGTGGTTCACGCCGCTGACCGAATGGGCTTCGCAGTCGATGGACTTCCTGGCGAAAGCGGGCTGATCCTCGAGCGACGAACGAGACAGGCCCCGCC
>TARA_R110002126_G_scaffold73946_1_pt1 | contig 14190 bp, 36 predicted proteins | sample TARA_R110002126 | Tara Oceans TARA_R110002126 (sample SAMEA4397536) | marine metagenome | biome: Polar Biome; feature: [DCM] deep chlorophyll maximum layer (ENVO:01000326); material: water (ENVO:00002006), including particulate matter (ENVO:01000060) such as... | depth 30 m
GATGCGCGTGCCGTGAATGTATTTGCAGGTCAGGTATTTCTTCTTAACCAAGAACTGCATGTGCGAACTGATGAAGGCTGGAAAGCACCGCAGCCGGTTTGATACGTCCTCCTCTGTGCGTTCCACGTTCATCAGGCGCATGATGTCGATGATGATTTTGTCTGTCAGTTTGATACAGTGATGGCTCATGCTTTTGCTCCCGGTTCTGCTGGCAGCGGCATCCAGTGCGTCGGATAGCTGAACTTACGCCCAACATCAGTCAGAAATACTCGGTTCCCCCGGTCCCATATGTCGATAGTGATAAAATCGCCGTCAAATGACAAGAATGGCGTTCCGTCCTTCGGCGCTGTACCGGCCTGCTGCCACTGTCCAATAGTTTTATAAATCACCCCCGTCCCTCCAAATATGCGCTGATTTTCTCCATCGTTCCAAGCGTCGGGTTTGTCTGTCGGCCAGTGGCGACCGTATAAATCGTGTTATAGCTTAGACCTGAACCCGCTGAAACGTCGTTTATGTTGTGACCTTTCAGCGCGTCCCTGATTTGGCTCAATGTCAGAATGTGCGTCATCAGATCAAACTCCGCAGGGCAGCCTTTAGCACCGCGATGGTGTCAGCCTGTTCGCGGTTTGCGGTTTCCAAGCGTGTGACGGTTTCGGTGTCTGCGGGGCGGGCGTTCAGTTGGGCGATGATGTTGTCTTGGGTCTGCACCTTTTTTTCAGCCACGGCCCGCATTTTGTCAGCCTCCTGCCATGCAAGATAATACTGCGCAGCGTTCTCATTCACTGCCCCGACCTTGTGACCCTGCAATGCGTTTGAAACTAGCTGCTGACTGACGCCAAGAACATCAGCAATTTCTGCAATGCTGTATCCCCAATTATACTTCAGCGCCTCAATGCTTTTTGATACGACGGTGTTGCTCGTTCTGTTGCGTGTGATGGTCATCGGGTCAGCCTCTCTATGATTAATGGGACGATGTATGCGATTGCAGGCACGTAAACCGCGCCCATAGGTCCATCAATGATGAAGCCGATGGCGGCAGTTGTTGCGAAAAATGCGATGTTCCAGATCATGCTGAAGCCCTATCTTTCATCCAAGTTGCAATGCTTACCCGGTGGTTGTGCTGGAATACTCCATCCAGCAGCCTATCATACCAAACGCTTTTTTCGTTCGTGCGCGTGACGACGTAAAGGCTTGTGCGACCGCTTGTGTGGTCTTTGCTGTAGCAAGTGCCAATTTTGATTGTCATGTCGTTCTCCTTTGTGATGGGTTTATCATACACGGCGCAAACAGCATTGCAATATTAAAATGTTAAGTTGTCGATTATTTCTTGCGTGCCTGCAATGTAGTCGGTGTCCAAGCCGTATGCGGCTTTCCATGCGTCGGGCTGCTGGTGCAGTGCGACCTTGCTGGTGTCCATCAACCCCAAGTGATGCCCCTCGCACAGCGGGATGGCCGCGCGGTCGGGCGTCTTGCGGTTGCTATATCGCCCGTGGATGGTGTGGTGCGCCTGCGTGGGCGATAGCTGCGTTTCACCGAACGCCTGGCAGATGCAGCACGGGAACATGTGCAGCGCCTCAAGATATGCCGGGTCTTTGCCCGATGCTTTCTTGGCGGTCTTCTTTGCGCCCTTCTGATAAATTGGCCTATCTGTCAAATTCATAAGCTGCCTCGTTCCATGTCCAGACAACGCCATTCTGGCTGCCCCATGCGTCGATAAAGTCGATCAGTTCGCGCATCTGCGATACCGACAGGCGCGATGACCTGAAGCCAGACGGGAACGGCTCACCGTCTAGGCCGCTCAAGAACTGCGTTTCGTGGCCGCAGGCGTGCATCATCAGCGCTTTCCACACGTCGGCGGTGTGGCGGCGTCCCTGTGGCTTGGCACGGGATACATCAGACAGCATAGCCCATAATTTTGAATTTTGATCGCTGCTGCGCTTCATTTCCCTGACGTTCACGACGGCATCGACCGGCGCGATGTCTATGAAGTGCTTGGCAAGTCGGCGCTGGCTGTCACCTCTCAAGATGACCGTTTGTCCTACCGTCATCCGCCCAATTCCGCCTTGCGTTCGTCCTTGGTTTGCTCGACCTCTGGCGTGCGCTTGTAGTCTATGCCGATGCCCAGCCACACCCGGCGCAGGTCGGCCAGCGTGTCGCAAGCCTTCAGCTTGTGCGTCAGGTATTCAATCGCAATTTTCTCGACCATCGTTCTGTCCCTCTCCATTTTCAAATCGTAATCTTGCAGCGGCTTGTTTCGCCGTGTTCGCGGTGCATCGTGATGCTGACAAGCGTGCGGGCGGCGCTGTATGCGTGGCTGTATGCGTGAACGTCTTTCGGAATAATCGTGCCAAGGCTTTCGAACGCCATTCCACCGATTTCCTTGCGCGTTTCGTGGTGGACGTGACCGGACAACGCCAGCCGGTGCCGCGTGCGCCCCCACAGTTCAGGCCATTCAGCGGCGGCGAATGTCACCAGACGTTCGGGCTTGGCGCGGTCGCCGTGGTGCAGCACCAGCATGTTCTGCCCAAATTCGTACACGTAGAACTCACCGGCGTTTGTGATAATCTGAACGCCAGGCGTTTCGCGGTAGTGCTGCGCCAGCGCCAGTGTGACGGCATGGTGCGCTGTCATGTCGTGGTTGCCCCTGCACCCCCGGTAAATGACCATCGGATACTTGGCCCGCAGCGCGTCAATCGCCCAGACCATCGCAGCAACAGCCCGGCGCAAAATCATAAAGTATCGCGTATCTGCATCAAGCTGATGACCTGACTGCGGCGTGACGTTGCGCTGGTCGTCTGTATGGGTCAGGTCGCCAAGCTGGGCCAAGACAGCAACGCCCGCCGAAGGCGTGACGCTGACAAGCCGCCCAAATGTTTCTGTAAATGTCTTGTGGGCTTTTTTGCTGTCCCAATCCACGCCGGTTTCCTCGATGTCGGTCAGCAGGCCCATATGCAGGTCGGCCACCGGGTAAACGGCGCACAAGTCTGCCGGTGCGTCTGGCTGTTCGATGTATCTGGCCGGGGCGGCATCGGTCAGCCCTTCCTTCAGCGCGTCGGCCATGCTTTCGGTGTTGCGCGTTTCGGCGGCCCGCCAGTAAACGCTGTCTGATGTTCCGTCATCGTTCTTTGTTTTGCGCCAACCGGCCATTGCGGTGTCGATGCTTAGACCGCTGTGAATGATGGCGGCCTGCTGACCGGCTGGTGCGTTCAGCCACTTCTCTGCGCCTTCAAGCCGTGACCGTAGACCGCTACGTGTTAGCCCCAGCGCCTCCGCTGCTTTGTTTTGCGTTCCATGCTCTTTCAAAGCCGCAAGCGCCTCGCGCTGGGTTTCGGTCATCATTGGGGGTTCTCCGTTAAAACCACTGCGCGGTTAATACACCCCGATTGCAAAAAAATAACAACCCATTGCGGTTTCGATCATTGGCCAGCCTCCCCAATTGCAAGTGCGGCGGCAGTAATTTCAGTGTGAACTTCAAGAAGCGCCACGTCCAAGCGAGAACCCATCGCAACCCCGCCCAGCTTATCCTTCACCAGCCAAACTTTATCTGCTGCACCTTCCAACGCCGCCCGCAGCCGTGCCACCTCTGCCCGCAGGGTGTCGGCATCTTCGGATAGCTGTTGTATCGCCATCAATGCGCCTATTGGGTCTTGCTCTACGTCCCTTATGGTGTCGTAAACTTCGTCTAGTGGTCTATCCGTCATTGGTCAGCCTCCCCATGTGCAAGTGCGGCGCGGGCTATGCCAAACATGATTTCGGCAATGGTGCCGTGTCCAGACGTGTCATATTCCAAGGTAATTGCTTCCAATGCGGCGGCGAGCCGTGCCACCTCTGCCCGCAGGGTATCGGCTATGTCGCTGCGGGTGTTCCATGCGGTGACTATTGTGAACCCCTTATTGGCAAGCGGGCAGGATGCTGGTGGGTCTATATGCGCGGCATAGCCACCTTTCCGCCATTCCATCGGATCGCCGCAGAACGGGCAGGGTTTCAGTTCGGTCATTCCGCCATCTCCCCGCATGTATTGCAAATCATAGGGCAGTCAGTGCCACCGTCATAGCTTACCATCGTTCCGGTGCAGGGCTTGGGACGATACCCTCGCGGCTCGTCGCCGTCCGGTTTCGCGTATCTGCCGCAGACGTCTCCCGGCTCTGTGCCGGGTTCGTCATGTTCATCAGGCCCGCGCAATCGCCAGGCATCGTAACCGGGTGGCAGCAGGTTCATTCTGACACCTCGCCCATCCGGTCGCTGTACTGCGCCTGCAATTCCGCCTGCACATCGCCAGACAGTTGCGCCAGTGCGTCCTTTGTCTTTGCGTGCGACCACAGCCCATCCAGCTTTGCGGTGTTGTCTGCGCTTTCAATCGCCAGCTTGATGCGGTCATAGACTGCGCTGGCGTCGAACGGTGGCGGCGCGTCGTTGCGCGGGCGCTTGGTCGCTTCGCCATCGTCGTCCTCTGGTGCCAGCCCTGCCATGCCCAGCAGCCCATAGCGGCGGGCGTATGTCCAAGCGCTGCCCACGCCCTGCATATCGTTCTTGGCAATGACCAGATACACGCGGCTGCGGAATATCTCGCCAGTCTCATGCGCAAACACGGTTTCCACGTATGTGCCGTAGTCATCCTGACCGCCCGGCTGCATCACTGCGAACCCATTGGCGTGCAGCGCATCGAAACACGCATCCATCACAGACCCAAGGTCGGCATATTTGCTTTTCAGGTGCGGGTTTTTAGCGTTCTTTACGACCGCGCCCATTTCTTTCTGCGCTTTGCACAGTGCTTTGATTGCGTCTGACATTTTAAAAGGCCTCCATTTTTGTGAACGAACGCACGATGGCGTCGGGAATGTCTTTGTGGTTTTTCGCGGCATATGCTTCAGCGAATGCGGCCATTGCTGGCTTGTCGTTGGTGGCGATCCAGTTGACCAAATCGCGCATACTGGCAATGTCGTGATACTGGACGCTGCGCAGACCCTTCACGGTGTCCTTTTGCGCGGCGCTGGCGGCCTTCTTTGCCTCAAGTGCAGCATGGCGTGCGGCGTCGGCTTCGCGTTGTGCATCAAGGTTTGATACGTCAGCAGCGCGGGCCAGTTCCTCGGCTGCGCGTTCTGCATCCTGTGCGGCCTGCCACGCGGCCCGTCTGGCGGCTTCTTTCTCCGCAGCTAGTGCTGACTTGAATGGCGCGACAGACGCCACTAGCGCGGCCTGTATGCGGTCAGCGTCGTCGGTGTAGACCTTGACCGCAGCAACCTCGGCTTTCCACGCGCGGTGTAGCGGCTCGGTGCGCTCTTTCCCGGCCTTCGCCAAGTCGGCGCGGTAGGTCTTGAACCCCTTAATCAGCGCATCAACCGAAAGCATCTGCGCCTCGGTCGTGACGGGTTCGCCATCGGTCCAGAGTGTTGCCTCGCTGATGATGTCGTCATACTGCGACACAACGGTTTCAAGCGGGTCAGGCGGGTTGTTTCCACCAATTATTGCGCGGTCATTCATCTATTTGCCCTCCAGCATTTTTTTGATGATGTTCTGGTATCTTGCAATTCTGTCATCGGAATCTTCAAGCTGTGATTTGTAAACGGCGATGATGCGGTTGCGCTGTTCCTCGACAATCCGCTGCCTGAAGTATGCGATGGCAACAATCCGGTCTTCGTCGGCTTGCTCTCTGAAATCATCGGCCAGCGTTCTGCGGCCATGCGGCACTTGCACGTCATGGTCGTTGTTTGCTATTAATTCTGTGGTCATCTGCGGCACTCCTATGCTGCTATGATTTGGGGCGCGACGTCACCACAACGCCGCGCCCCCTTTATAATTTCAAAACCCTACGTTTGCAAGCATCAAAATGGCAAGTCGTCAAAGTCAACGCTGTCGCCACGTTCCTGCTGGCCGCCCCGGTCTGACTGGCCGCCGCTGTTGCCGCTTGGCGCGTCCAGCATCGTCATCACGCCGCCGAAGCCTTGCAGCACGACTTCGGTGCTGTACTTGTCCGCGCCTGATTGGTCTTGCCACTTGCGGGTTTGAAGCGCGCCCTCAATGTAAACCTTGCTGCCCTTTTTGAGATACTGTTCCGCAATCCGCACCAGACCCTCTTGAAAAATGGCGACTGTGTGCCACTCGGTCTTTTCTTTGCGCTCTCCGCTGTTTTTGTCCTTCCAATTTTCCGACGTGGCGATGCGCAGGTTGCAGACCTTGCCGCCGTTGCCGAAAGTGCGGATTTCAGGGTCAGCGCCCAGATTTCCAATCAGTATGACTTTGTTGACAGACCCGGCCATGTTCAGTTGCCTCCCATTGCTGTTTCGTATAATTCGAGAATTGCTTGTTCTTCAGCCAAGTCGTCGCGGTCGCGCTTCCGCCTGGCGATGATCTGGCGCAGCACCTTTGTGTCATAGCCGCGCCCCTTGGCCTCCGCCATGATTTCCTTCTGGTCGTCTGCGATGTCCTGTTTTTCCGCAGCCATCCGTTCAAACCGTTCGATGAATGCACGCAATTCTGCGCCGGTGTTATCTTCGTTCATTTCTTGCTCCTGTCATACTTGCCCTGCATTTTTACAGGCCAATAAATATCCAACTTGATGACCAGATTGTTCAGCCCGGTCAGCTTCATGTCTAGGTTTCTTGCCGCCTCCGTTTGTGATATTCTCATTTCCGCCTGTTCCACAAGCGCGGCTTTTATCTCGGCTTTGTGGCGGAAGCGCATTTCTGGGATTGTCTCGGTCATTGTGTTCCCCCGAATTTTTGAATTTTAATACCGGCCTCGCGCATGATGCGTTCAGCGACTTCGCGCGCCACCGGCTGACGATCAGCTTGCGGCGCAATTTGCTTTGGAATGGCTGCCACAACCTTCGCACGCTTGGAAATAATTTGCGCCCTGATGTGGCCTTCGTTTGGCATCTTGCCGGGCGCGTCCAGCACCGCAGCAACGCAGGCGGCCTTCACTTCGTCCAGCGGATAATCCTGCAATGCGTCCATCCAATCGGTCATCATGCGGTCGTGCGCTGGCGTTCCCCGGTCGCGGTCCCATCCAAAGCGGTCCAGCTTCTTTGCCAGAACCTCTTGCTCGAACGCAACCATTGCGCGGTGTTCACTTAATGCCTGCGAGTCTAGCAATGTTCGCAAGGGCGGGGTCAATCCGTTGGGCAGCTTCGGGCCGCCCTGTTTGGCTATTTGGTTTGTCATCGTAATTCCCTTCCATGATTTTGATAAAGTTGCCCGATTTCGTGATGAAGTCAAAGCTGGCAAGAAATGGCTTAGAAGTTTGCCCCGTCAGAAAGTTGCTGCCCTCGGCTTTCGTCAGTGCATGTTCCCATCCCTCAATTCCCCCAGCATCTTTTAACCTGCCGCGCAGCGCTTGGCGTCTTGCTGGGGATAGCTTCTGCACCTTCGGCCATCCTGCGCGATCTGCTGCGACGTTGTAGGCTGTGACGGCCTTCGCAATTTCATCAATCGCCGGGGGTGTGATTGCACAAGACACGTCAGTGTCTTCTTTCTTTCTTATATCTAGTTCTGGTTCTGGTTCTGGTATGCTAGCGTTTCGCTGTAGCGAATCTGTAGCGTTCGCTAGGTCTGGTTCTTTAGTTTTCAATGCTTTAGCAGAACCGCCAAGCGCCCCATTGTGTGCGTTAGCTTGTCTTTTCGCTGCAACATTTTGTGCTTCCAAACGCAATCTTTTGCTGTAAATGCCGTTTTCGTCTGTGGTAAAGAAGCGCCCGATGTTGCCCCAGACCTTCGTCCAACTGCGTCCGCATCGGGCCACACGCTGCAATTTTTTTACATCATCGGGGAGGCTTTCGCCGTCGCGGTTCCATTGAGCCATCAGCAAAAGCATGTAAGCGCCGATGTCGGTCGCGTCTAAATCCAGCGTGTCACCCAAGAAGTCTGAAACCCAAAGCGGCATGAATGGCGTTTTGCTCACAGCAGAACCTCGCGCGTTCTTGCGCAATATGCGGAATGTCTGTATATTTTGGTCATAGGTCGCGGCCCTTACTGCATTAATGGTTTCGACTAGGGCGGGCTTGTCGTTTCCAGCGACAGCCTGCCCGCCCACAATACACCATCCCAAGCAAAGCGCAAGCGTCAGTTATTTGTGGACGATGCCGATGGCGTCCAGCGCCTCGCCCAGCGTGCAGACAACGGCAACGTGTCCGCGCCATGCTGCGTGCCAGTCAACTTGTGCTGGCGTCAGCTTGCGGGCTGATGGGGGTTTGTCGCCGTCTTTGACTTCCAGCAGATAGGTGCAGCCCCGGTAGCCTACCACCAAGTCAGGAAACCCCCGCCCGACCGCGTGTGCAAGCGCCACAGTGCATCCATAGGCACGAAGCCCCGCCACTATGACCGGCTGGTTCGCATCGACCTTGGCGGCGAATTTAGGCACTGTCAGCCATGTCGCCGCCGCAGGCCGCATATCCGGCCATGTCGATCCAGTTGTCAGCGTGCGTCGGGTTGCCCCATGCGCGTACCGTCTTCAGGTCGATCAACATAATCGTTGCCTGTGCCGGGGTGATGCTGACGCCAAGGCGCACAGACCAGATTGCGGCCAAGATTTCGAAATTGTTTTCAACGTCGCCGTGTGTGGCTGCCCGGTCAACCGTGACGGCCTGTTCGGCTTTTGCCAATATCTCGCTGCGTTTCATCGTCGCCCTTTCATAAAAAAACCCGCCGGGAACCGTGGGAATGGCTCGACCGGCGGGCTAGTTAAAGTTGGCGCACTCAACAACACCAACCTGTTTGCGGGGATCAACTGGCGACCCGCCCCGCGCCAGGCATCAAAGGGTGGAGGAACCCCCGTCAGCAGATTCCTACACAATACAAACCTGGCGGTCAGTGTCCAGACCCGGCATCAAGCGCTGCGATGCCGTGCGTTGGCGAATACCCTTGTTCGGCTTCAGCCGCTTTGCGCGCGGCGATGGCGTCATCTTTGTCAGTGAAAAGCCCAAGGTCAACATTTCCTTTCCCGGTCCCAATCCGCGCGCGCCACTTTCTTATTTTTTTGACGAAGTGAACGCCAATGCACCCGCTGGTGTTGGTGTTCGGCATTTTTGCGTTTCTCATATTTTCAGATTTTGTAACGTCCCTCATGTTTGATATTCTGTTGTCAACTCTGTCTCTGTTGATGTGGTCTATCTCGCCAGACGGCCATTCTCCATAATGGATTGCCCAGGCGACACGGTGTCCCCGCAATTTACTGCTGAACACCGTGCCTCGCTTGTATCCGTCTTTATCGTCATAAGTGAACGCGGGCTTTCCCGCATGTGTAGAGTTAAACCCTCTACGCCCCCTATTGCCGGGGTGGGTATCTGGCGTCCTGTGCTTCCACGTCAGCGCCCCGGTGTTAGGGTCGTAGTCTAACAGCTTACGCAGCGTGGCTGGATCAATCATTGTTCAGTCTCCAATGATGCCAGGCCGCGCGCTGTCATATACCAGCGGGCATATCGCATTCCCTCGGATACGTCCCGTGTCGTCACATAGCCCGCGTCAGCGCACCGGCTGATGACGTTGGCGTTGTGGTCGGGCTGCCGTTCGCCCTCGGCTGCGGCCACGGCCAGCAGGAAGCTGCGCTGTGCGTCGGTCACTGCCGCGCCTCCAAGTATATCGCTATTCCAGCCCGAACCCGGCGCTGCGTGCTTTCCCGGCACTCCCGGCCCCGGCGCAGGCTGAACACGAAACCGGGGTCGCCTATAAACCGCCGCCCGAATGTGGACGCGCCCATGCCCGTGCTGGCGATGAAGGCTTCGATGTCTTGCATGAATTTTTCCATGTGTGTCTCCTTTTCTATGCGCCAACTGTATAGGATTCAGCCTACGGCAGCAACCCGCAAACTATTTTGCATTGTTTTGGGATTAATGGTTGACCGTAGGTTTTGACCTATGTAGTGTGGACCTACAGAAGCGAACACCAAACAAGGAACACACCATGACCAGCCCAGAAACAGCGCCCAAGATTTCGACAGGAATTACCGTCGCATACAGCACGGGCAGGGGTGGGACGAAATGGCCGGAAGCCCGTCACACCGCAGAAATTGACGGGCGGACCTTGATGCGCAAAGACGGCACTGAACGGATGTTCAAATCCAAAGCCGCCGCCTTGAAAGCCGCCAAAATTGCCGCTGAAAATATCAAACAAGGAACACACCATGCTCAAGCTGACACAAATCATAAAAGGCTATAAAAACAGGACTGTATATGTTGCGGCTCGGCATGTTGTGGCAGTTTACCCCGATGTGACCGGTAACGGGTGTCACATCGAACTAAGCACAAACGCAGAGACTGAAGGATCAATACTGCATGTGTCAGAAGACGTTGACCTTGTTGGCAGCCACCCGTTTTTGAACTCCATTTGAAGGAACAGACCATGACCGCCAAAGAATACAACGCCGCCGTATATGCCGCCGCCATTGAAGGCGCGTACTGCATCGCCGCCATGATCGGCGCAGGCGCAGCAGTCTGGGCCATTGCCGTGATGATCGGGGGGCTGCTGTGATGGAACGGCACCGGATCAACGATGCAAAAGAAATAGCCCAACGATTCATATTTGCGATTGAAGATATGCACGAAAGAGAAAAACGCGATGAACATTTCCGCCGCATGATGGGCATAGTAGGCTTCAAGGAAACAGCGGCAGTGCGGCGTGCCAGCTTAGATTTGACGCGCAGCCTTGCAGAAATGCGCAAGCCATGACCCGCCCAAACGCATTTCGCACCGCGATGAAAACCATTCCGACATACGTGACGTGGATATTTTACCCGACCGGTATGGGTTCGTCTGACCCGTTCCTGTATTTAGATGACGCAATAGACCAGTACGCAGACGCCAAAGATGAAGGCTATGACGCAATCATCTGGAAGTTTGATATGGGTCTTTATCCTGATTACACCAAGACACCGACCGTCAAAGACGTGACCGACGAAGCCGACACCATCATCAACACCAGAATCGTTCGCAAAAACCTTACCATGCCGAAATGGCTTAGCAAAAAAGAGGAAACAAAATGAAAACCGCAATCCTAGCTGCGGCCATCGCAGTCACCGCAACCGCGTCCAGCGCCGGTGTCGAAACCACCAAACTTGCCCAATCAGGCGACTGGCTCACAACCTTCAACAGCAGCGACGAACACGACATTCAAGCCTGCATGATGACGGGCATTGGAACAGACGATGACCTGATTTACTTCATAGCAAAGCAGGCGTTTGGTGAACGCAGCCTGAACATTGATTTCACCATCCACAAGGTTGACGCGGGCGATGGGGTGGCCGTGATCAACGCAGATTTAATCGTGGACGGTGACAAGTGGACGCTGCGCGATGCCGAATGGATGAAAGAAGGGACAGACGTTCTTGGCATCGAGTTTGAATGGGATGGCTCGACCGGCGACGTTTCCCGCATGATTTCGAACATGGCCGCAGGCAACACGATGGTGCTGCTGAACCCGGCGAACAACGGCAACATGACAGTCTGGAACCTTGACGGCATGTCTGAAGCGAAAGAGGCTTGGGATTATTGCATGGGCAAGATGGGGGATTTCGCAGCATGATCGACCAAGACACACCGCGCCCAATATGCGACGAACCCCCGCGCTTTGCAGACCTTCGCAGCGGCAAGATGGTGGAACAGCCGCACGGCATAGACTGGATGGCGATTGCCATCTGCCTGTCGGCCATAGCGTTCTGCTTGTGGGTTTGGTATTGTATTTTGTTTTCCGCTGTTCCGGCAATCTGGAACGCAATATTCTGAAAGAAAAGCCCCTGCCGCAGTTAAGCGACAGGGGCAAAATTGGGTCTGCGGTAATTAAGGGTCAACTTCGGAGGGCGGCGGCATCATAAGTCGAGATAAGTATTCGCCCGGTTCTTCGCATCGTTTTGATGTCATCGCCGCCAAGGCTGGCCGCGTGTTCTGTCATTAAAGGGTCTAGGATTTCGACAAGTGCGCTTTCATTTGCCGCGATTGCGCAGCCACTCAACATCGTCGCTGCCATCAGGCTTTCCAGTATCCGCATTTTTAACCCTTTCGATAGTGGCCGCGCGGGCTTGCGCCGCCTTCGCTTCAGTCTTGTCGTTTGCTGCTGATTTCCCTTTGATGTAGGCCATGAACACCGCAGCTATCGCCACGACCGCGCCAATGATTAACTCCATCATTCTAGCGCCCCCCTGAAGCCAATAGCAACCATCCCCGCATTGATAAGTATTGCCGCAGGCAGCCCGCCCGTCATGTTGTCGATTGTCGCAACCAGTTGCAGCCAGCCGTGCAGCGGTTCAGTGGCGAGGATCAGGCCGCCGACCAGAGGGACGACGCCCCCCCACCAAGTAACACTCTGTGGTTTGAAATATCGCATTGCGTCGCCTTTCACGGTTTGTCGTATCTGTCGGCCAGTTCGCGCAGTGCAGCCACCAGCCCTTGCATGTCGTCAGAGGCGCTGACAGGCCGCACAGACGGCTTGTCGCCCAAAAGCGCCCTGTGCATCGCCCCGCGCGTCATAGGCCCGCTGATGCCGTCCACAGCCAGCCCGTGCGCCATCTGAAAGCCGCGCACATCATTCGCGCCGTATCCCAACAGAACCAGCGCCGCCCGGTCGTACAGGCGCAGCCGGTCGGCAAAGCCATTCAGCCCGCCGTTGATGCGCCGCGTGACCATCTCAATGTTCCCTTCGTCTGCGTACCTGTTCAGCTTGCGGCTGTCCCAATACCACAGCGGGCCAAGACCTTCCCACGGGTCGGTGTTCGCAGCGTCAGGATCGGCCACGAAGTCAGGCGCGTCAGGGTCCAGCCGCTTCGCCCATGCTGTGAATTGCTGATAATTTGATTTGCCGGTGATCTGGATGCCGGTGCGGCCCCGATACAGAAACCCGTCGCCATCGACTTCAGGCGTGTTGCCCAAGTCGGTGCGGGTGTCATAGCGGGCCTGCGCGCCCTTGCCGTCCCACAGTTCGCGGTCGTACCTGAAGCCCATCGTTTCGTGTGCCACCTGTGCGATGTACTGCGCCAGGCGATGCGGTGCGTTGGTCAGCCCGGCCATGTCGCCGCCGATTTCAATGCCGTCCAGAAACGACCGCATGTTTTCGTTTGCGGGTCGGTCCACAATTTTGACAAGCTGCGAAATTTCAACCATCGTTTACAACTCCTGAACTGACGCGGGTTCTTTCATCAGATAGCCCAATTCAGGGTCGCGCGTTCCCTGCACTTCAACCGTCTGGATGGTCTGGCGCAGCGGGACAACACCCCATAGCAGCGCCCTGCGCGTGACCGTCATGTAATACGGCGGCCCGGCCTTCAGGCAATCGTCAGCCCAGACGCCCAGATTGTATGTCACGGCATTGCTGGGGATGTCTTGGTAGGTCGTCGCTTGCCACGGTCCTGACGGGCATGTGAACCCGTCGCCGTCAATCAGCGTAATTTCGGCCTGCCATTCGGCGGTAACATCGCCGTGCGGGGTTTCTCTGACATAGCGCACAAGGCTGTTCTGCACTGTCATGGATATGTTGCGAATGAAAAATGCCGTGGTGAATGTCATCCACAGCGTCGTGACGATCAGCGCAAAGAAAACCACGGCAGCCGCCAGCTTATCCGCCTTTGACCATTTTGTGTGCCGTATGCTTTCTGTCGTTGTCATTTTCCTGCGCCTCTTATTGCAATCAACGCCCCGGCCAAGCTGCCCAGCGTCAAAAACAACCATATCATCTTTTTCGCTGCCCAGTTAGACCTTTCAACCAGCTTCACGACTTCCATCACGCGCGTCATACGTGAACCCTCCGCAACAGCAGACGGGTCAGGGTCCATCAGATACGATTGAATTTTGTCAAGCCGGTCGCGCAATTCCTCCACCTCTGTTTCCAGGCGGGCAATGTGCCTGTCCTTTTCGTCGTCCTGCATAAATAATGCCTCTGTAAACCATCAGAATAGCCTTCCATCATCAAATCTTGACGCAATCGCGCCCCTCGACTCTTTAAGCGTTCGGCCTGTGGAATACAAAGACGATGCCAGCGTTTTGGCATAATCGCTTAGTTCGTTCGGTTCGTTCGTAAAGCCCGCCGCATAGGCTGCCGCTTCAGCCCTAAATCTAAACCACGCGGAAAAACGATACAACACCCCCATCACGCCAACCGACAAGAACATTGCGTAATATGAAACAAACGGAACCATTGTTGCCACAGCGAAAACAATGGCGGCGGAAACCAGCGTGATGAACCACCACTGCTTGACGTGATGCAACTCATGCAC
>TARA_R110002126_G_scaffold36678_20_pt1 | contig 14142 bp, 10 predicted proteins | sample TARA_R110002126 | Tara Oceans TARA_R110002126 (sample SAMEA4397536) | marine metagenome | biome: Polar Biome; feature: [DCM] deep chlorophyll maximum layer (ENVO:01000326); material: water (ENVO:00002006), including particulate matter (ENVO:01000060) such as... | depth 30 m
AAATCATAGGTAAGCGCCATTTGCCCTTCGACGAAATTGTAGTTGAGCGAGCTGCTGGCACCGGGATAGGTATAATAGATAAAGCCGACATCCCAGCTCAGGCCGGTGCTGCCGATATCGCCCGTGAGTCCGCCGTAGAAATCCATTTCAACGGTCGCACCGTCGACGCCCGTGCCTTCGTTGAAATCGACGTTGGAACCCCAGACGCCGAGATAGACGCCAAGGCCACTTTCGCCGAGCGATGCCGACCAGTCGAGGCCGCCCTGCAGCGCCGGTGCGTCATCCGTCTGAGAGATGCCACGAAAGTAATATTCCGAAAACAGCCCGACATTCGCCGAGAATTCGCCCGGGAAAGACTTGCCGTCAATAAGCGGTTCCGCCGCCTGCGGTGCCGAAAAAGTAATAAAAGCCGCAGCAAGACCCGCCGCAGCACCCTTAAGTGCTCTATGCATTTTCATGCCTCCAGTGTGTGCCTTAGAAAGTTGCCATCTTTGATGCCATCGGGAATGAGATTGCAAAATCCATGCCAAGCACCACCCAATCGAGAAAAATCTCATTAACTCATTGTTTACGTTATCGAAATTTCAGATTCAGCCCCGACTTCCGCGGCACGGGCAGGAACGCGACCACAAATTAATTGCATATTTATTATGCATTTTTGAATTTTTGCCTAAATTATCGTCATATTGCCGCGTTCGATGCGTAGCCGTGGGCCGTGATGTCGCACTGGACAGGGCATCGGCGGCTCGCCATCTTGGGTTCATGGACGTCAAAACATACGATATCGCGGTGGTCGGTGGCGGCATGGTCGGGCTCTGCCTTGCTCTGGGCCTTGCGGGGGCCGGGGCACGCGTCGCACTGATCGAACGCGCCTCCCTCGCCGCCATGGCGGCAGCAGAATTCGATGGCCGCGGGTCCGCCATCGCCGCAGGCTCGCAACGTATACTCGCGGGCCTTGGCCTGTGGGACAGTCTCGCCGCCGACGCCGAACCGATCCTGGAAATTCGGGTAGCGGACGGCGGGTCGCCGCTTTTCCTGCATTACGACCACCGGGATATGGGCGATGGGGAAACGGATAACGGGCCCCTGGGATGGATTGTCGAAAACGCGGTAACCCGCCGCGCGCTGGCCGCCGCCGTCGGTGCAGCGGATATCGGTGTTTTCGACAAGGCCGAACTGGCAGGAACCGAGTTCGGCCCGGACGATGCCGTTCTGTCCCTCGGCGACGGCCGGCGGATATCGGCACGCCTTGTCGTAGCCGCCGACGGACGCGATTCTGCCCTGCGCGCCGCGGCCGGGATCGATGCCGTGCGCTGGACCTATCCGCAGACCGGTATTGTCTGCTCGGTGCGCCACGAGGCACCGCATCATGGCATTGCCCAGGAACATTTCCTGGCGGCCGGTCCGTTCGCTATCCTTCCGATGACACGCAACCGGTCGTCTATCGTCTGGACGGAACGCAACGACCTGGCGCCGGGGTTCATGGCGGCAGACGACGCGGCTTTCGCCCACGCGCTCGGCGAACGCTTCGGTACCTATCTGGGCGACATAGAGGTCGGCGCCGGGCGCTGGTCATATCCGCTATCCGTGGTACACGCGAAACGCTATGTCGCCCACCGGCTGGCTTTGGCCGGAGACGCCGCGCATGCGATCCACCCGATCGCGGGACAGGGGTTCAATATCGGTCTCCGCGATGTCGCGGCCCTGGCCGAAGTCGTCATCGACACGATGCGGCTAGGACTCGACCCCGGCGCCGAGACACCGCTCGAAAGGTACGAACGCTGGCGCAAGCCGGACAACATGATGATGATCGCCGTTACCGACGGGCTGAACCGCTTGTTCTCGAATGACATTCCGGCAGTACGCCATGCCCGGGATGCGGGACTGGCGATGGTCAACCAGGCAAGGCCGCTCAAACGGGTGCTGATGCGTCACGCCATGGGCCTGATCGGCGACCTCCCCCGCCTCACCCGCGGCGAAAGGCTGTAGTGCATTGGTCAGGCGATGGCCGGTCCGTCCCCGTCCGTCATCGGCATAGCGTCGCCGTCGCCGTCACCGTCGCGGCGATACCACACCGGCGACGCTGCCTGTCTTATATCGCGGATCGCTGCCCGATGATCCGGGGCCTCGGCCATCAGCCGGTTGCGGTCCCGCGCCACGGCGAACTGAAATTCGTCAAAATCGGAATCGCGGACGGCTTCCTCCGACGGGAAATCCATCCCGTCGAAATACCCCTTCCCGAACAGGACATACATGTAGCTCCATTCCGAAAATAACGCGTTGCGGTTGGGCAGGTCGGGCGCCGTGGGCAGTTTGTACCGCCACAGGTCCAGCAACCCGGCGAGACGGTCCGGGCATTTCAGTTCGTTGCGCGCAAACCGCCAGAACGGTGTATCGTCCCGATTGTTCAGAACATAGTGCAGTGCGATGAAGTCGCGGATTTCTTCATACAAGCCGGATGTCAGTCCGTTGAAATTTGACTGCAGCGCCGGGCTGCATTCCCGGTCGGGAAAATTGTCGAGCAGCCAGCGGATCGACATTTGGACAAAATGGATGCTGGTCGATTCAAGCGGTTCTATAAATCCGGCGGCGAGCCCCATCCCGACACAATTGTTCACCCAGCTGCGCCGGGTCCGGCCAATATTCATCCGGATGGCGCGGGCGTCTCCTGACGGGGCATCGACGCCGTTATGCGCGGCGAGCTCCGCCATCGCTTCGTCGTCGGAAATATGCGCACTGGAATAGACGTAACCCGTGCCCCGTCGCGACCAGAGTGGGACGTTCCAAGCCCATCCGGCAGACAAACCGGTCGATGTGGTGAACGCCGGCAACGGCCCGTCGGGATCGGCATGTTCGACCGGCATCGGCAGGGCACGATCGCAGGGCAGCGACTCCTGGAAGGACACGAAGGGTTCCTCAAGCGCCTGCTGCAGGATAAGGCTGCGGAAACCGGAACAGTCGATAACGAACTCGACGGGATGGTCGCCGCCGCGTTCGAGGGCCAGCGACGATACGTATCCCCGTTCGTCGCGGTTGACGCCGACGACATCGTCGAGCACGTGGGTAACCCCGATTGTCCGGCAATAGTCGCGCAGATACCCGGCAAACAGCCCTGCATTGACATGATACGCATAGGGAAACAGCCCTTCGAGATTGCCGGCGCCCGGCTTCCGGGGCGATTTCATCGCGTCGAGCACGGCGCAGGACCCGAGCATCGAATGATCGAACGAACGACCGCCGCCTGTCTTGTGGCGGCGATGAAAATGATAGGCCGGTGCATAGCCGTTCAGGTAGGCGGGAAACGAAAACGGATGAAAATAGCTTCTGGCTGCGCCGTCTGCGCCGCGGTCCCAGTCGATGAATTTGACGGCGGCCTTGAACGTGGCATCGCAGTTCCGGATGAAGTCGCTTTCATCGAGACCGGCAAGGTCCAGCGTCCAGCCCATCGACAGGGTCGTTGCTTCGCCTACGCCGACCGTCGGGATCGTCGGCGATTCGATCAACGTGATGGCCAGCGCAGCCGGTTCCCCCGGCCGGTTGCGCGCCGCCGATATCATGGCCGCGGCAAGCCACCCGGCGGTGCCGCCACCGACAATGGTCAGATTTTTAAGGGGTTCCGCCATCGCTGCTTCCTATCTCTACACGTCCGATGCCCCTGGGGCCCCGGTCAGGGGTCGCGGCTGAGGCCCGCCGCGTCAAGCGCATCGGTGAATTCCGCCCAGCGGGTCTCGTATTCGGCGCCGAGCTGATACAGATAACGCCATGAAAAAAGGCCCGTGTCGTGCAGGTCATCGAATACGATACGAATGGCGTAATTCCCGACCGCCTCGATATCGGCGATACCGACATGCCGCCGCCCGGCAACCAGGACCTTCTGGCCCGGTCCGTGTCCCTGAACCTCCGCCGACGGGCTTTCGACGCGAAGGTATTCCGCCGGCAGCGAAAACGCCGCACCGTCGTCGAAAACGATATCGAGTGTTTTTTCAGCGCGCCGGACCTTTATTTCGGTCGGGCGCGGACCGCCACTGTTGTCCACGCGGCGGTCAGGATCCGGTGTCGAGCTGACGCGCTTCATCGACCAGCATGATCGGAATGCCGTCTCTGATCGGATAGGCGAGCTGCGCCTGTTCGCTGATCAGTTCCTGGGCTTCCCTGTCATAGGTCAGCGCGCCCTTCGTCAGCGGGCAGACCAGTATCTCGAGAAGCTTGGGGTCGATTCCCGTCTTGTCGTCGCTCATGTGGCTACACCCCGTTGCTGGATTTCAGTTTCTGTGAAGATTTGCCGTGTCGTCATTCGCCGCCTGCGACATCTCAAACAGGGCAACCATGACATTTGCCCGGTCCGAAAGGCTCGGCGCTTCAAGCAATGCCTGTTTCTCGCTCGGCTGGAACGGGCACATCATCGCCAGCGCGTTGACCAGACGGTCGGTCGCCGTTTCCGTGATTGCGTCCCAGTTCGCTTCGACATCGTTCGCCGTGAAATATCCTTTCAGCGCGCGCAACATCCGGTCGCGGTCGATACCGCTTTCGGTATCCTCGGACAGATCGGCGCGGTAGGGTATCCAGTCGGGCGCGACGACGCGATACCCGTCGCACAACGGCTTCTCTTCACCGATATCGAACCTCGCGAGGCCGCTGAGCGTGATCAGATAACGGCCGTCATCGGATTCGCTGAAGGACGTGATCCGCCCGGCGCAGCCGGTACGATAAATATCTGGCTGGTCGCCCGTGTTGGCGCCCCGCGGCTGCACCATACCGATGATCCGTGCACCGCCGAGGGCGGCGTTGATCATGTTCAGGTAGCGCGGTTCGAATATATTGAGCGGCAGCTTGCCCTGCGGCAGAAGCAGCACCCCGGTCAGCGGAAACACGGGTATTTCCTGTGGCAGGTCGTCGAACAGCGGGTCGAAGACGCCGGTCATGGTGTCGACGCGGGGCTTGGAAACACTATCACGAAAAAAGAACCGCCGACATCTTGCGCCGTCCGGCAATGGTTTCCTCGTCCGTCGGGCTCATGGTGTCGAAGAACTGTATAAGCTGCTGGCGCGCCGCGTCGTCGTTCCATGTCCGGTCCATTTTCATGCTTTCGACAAGAAGGTCGATCGCCTCCGTGCGCCGACCGGCGCCAAACAGACCGATCGCGAGATCGAGCCGCGCCTGCTGGTCTTTCGGATCGGCGGTAACGGCGGCTTCGAGCGGCGCCAGATCGCCGACAGCCGCGCTTTGCGCCGCGAGATCAACGGCCGTCTGTGCCGCGACCACGTCCGGATGGTCCGCACTGCCCGCCGGAACCTGTGCCAGAATCTCTGTCGCCTGATCCATTTCGCCGAGCCCGACAAGCGCGCGCGCAAGCCCGCCCAGAGCATCCACGTTATCGGGTGCGTGACTGACAATCTGCCCGTAAATGCCGACGGCCCCTTCGAATTCGCCTGCGTCCACAAGCGCCTTCGCCTGCTCCAACGCCTCTGCCACCGGATCGCTTTGGGCCGTACCCGCGGCCTCGGCCAGCTTGTCCACAAACGCCTTGATCTGGCTTTCCGGCTGCGCGCCCTGGAACGCATCGACCGGCTTGCCACCGACAAACCCGTAAACGGTGGGAACCGACTGGATGCGCATCTGCTGGGCCAGCACCTGGTTCTGGTCGATATCGATCTTGGCCAGGATCACGGCGCCCCCGGCTTCGCGCACCACCTTTTCAAGGATCGGCGTCAGCTGTTTGCACGGCCCGCACCAGGTGGCCCAGAAATCGACAATCACCGGGGTCGTCATCGACGCCTGAAGCACATCGCGTTCGAACGTCTCTATCGTGACGTCTATGATGGTTTCGCCGCCCGGCGTCGAACCGGCCGGATTTAACATTTGTTCCATGATTCGTACCTTGGCTTCATGCCTTTATTCGGGAAACTTTCCCGCGTGTCGTCTCCGTTACACCTGAAAATGGCGTGTCGGCCGCGCGCTGACAAGCCTTACACCGCTGTTTTTTAATCGTCTTTGCCCGGCCGGCACGGCTCTGGCGCCCCAACCGGGCCGTCAGACGGCAACCCGGTGGCGGAAAACAGGCCCAATATAGGCTCGCCCCTAATTTTCACCTGATTTCAAACACCTCTTGCCTTCATCGGGCCACCCACATATATATTGCGGCGTTTTCCAAGGATGCGGGTGTAGCTCAGGGGTAGAGCGCAACCTTGCCAAGGTTGAAGTCGTGAGTTCGAATCTCATCACCCGCTCCAATTTCCCCACATTAGCCGACGATTCAACCGGCGCGCAGGTGTCTTCCTGCGCCTGCCGGCCATTTTAAATGGCCGGATCCTTCAGGATGCGAAGAAAATAACGTCGGCAAGCGTAAGCAGGCCGACGCACAGGGTTCCGAAAACAGCAACGAAAACAAGATTCGGCCCGAAAATCAATTGGGCGCGGGGCACTTTGAACATGGCGCTCGCCGTCGCCGTCGATACCGCGGTCACACCGACCATCGACGCGAATCCCCAGCCGACAAGCGCCGCCTCCATCATAACGATATCGCTGACACCGGTGTCCAGCGGCATGAAAACCACGAGCACCACAATGATCGATACGAGTTGATGAATACCGGCAAGCGACGCCAGCGTGATCGTGGCGATGACGCAGGCGATGACGGCCCAGCCCGGCAGAGCAAGCGCCCCGATCATGTCGCCGACGCCGACATCCTTGACCGCCGCTTCGAGTACGCGCCCCAGAATAAGCGCCGTCGTTACCACGACGATTTCGTCGCAGACGCGGCTGCTGCCGCGCCAGGTTTCGCTGACGATCTCACGTGCCTGCGCCGCGCGCGCCGCCAGGAGCGATAAAACCGCCAGCATCGGAATGGTTGCGATCAGTGCCTTGAGCGTGCTGAGGCCGGCGACCGTGGACAAACCGGCGATCATCAGCGCGCAGACGGCGACCGACGGCACGATTGGCGCAAATCCCTTTACCGCCCGCCACAGGTCGGCGACGCCGACATCACGGGCATACATCACATGCGCCAGCACCAGGCCGATCGCCGCCATGCCGAGGCCGAGCATCATGATCTGCCAGGCCGGCACCCCGGGAATCTGCTGCGCGGCGAATGCAGAGGCGACCCAGAAGGGCGACCACAGGGGCGCCAGACACATTCCCCGCTGGCTGACCTCGGCGGCGCGGCGGCGGGTTGTGTCGTCGGCATCGTCCTTGAGGATCGGCGCGAGAATGGCGAGCACGCCGACGACAAGGACCGAGCCGATCAGATGCGCGCCCATGAGAAAAGCGCCATTGGTATGTTCGGCGCGGAGACCGGTGAACAGAGAGCGCGCCCGCGTGATTTCGGCACGCTGGTTCGCGACCGCGCGCAACAGCACGATAGAGCCGAAAAACGCCATGAACACGGCTGCATTCTCGAACCCCCGGATCACCCCGGCCCACTGATCGAACGCGACGGCCAGCGCAATGGCGAGTGCGGCGAGCGGCGCGCACAGAACGACCGTCCCCCTGCGGATACGGCTGAACGACAGCGCAACATACAGCATCATCAGCCAGCCCGACGCTGCCTGCAGCGCGGGTGGCGACCAGACAAGACGGACAAGCTCGTTCGCCCACAGAACGAACAGGATCGGTTCGGACCGGACAAGCCGGGAAAACAGATTCATAAGATCATGCTATTCGATGCGGAAACGCGCAGTTGCGGCTCCGGGATCAACTTCATCTCACGCTACATGTGCGGATGCAAGAAAGTCACCGGGAAAACACCCGACGGCGGCCAGCGGGCGGGTTGCGCGCCTAGTATTCCAGGACGGAAGACGAAAACAACAGCGCGGCGGCGGCGACGCCGTAAAACCCGAGGGCGGCAAGGAAAATAAACACGAGGTTGCCTGCCGTGCGCACCGGATTGCGCACCCGTTCCACCCGGCGACGTTCGACGGTGCGGCGTTCGGGGCCGCCCAGCACGGTCAAATACCAGCGTTCGGGCAGCAGCGGCAGACTGATCCGTATATTGACCCGGTGGGACTTGGCGTCCCACTGTCCCGCAGCGGACGCGATTGCCGCGCGTTGTTCGACGCTGAGACCGCCCAGAATATCGGGGGGCAGCCGGTCGAAGATACTATGTGTCGGTGAATCGACCGTCATTGAACCGTCAGGCATTTCATCCTCGTTTCGATTTGCCGAACACGCGTTAACATTCACTTCACAATAAATTGGTTAATTTCTGGTATACCGCTGACCATATTCGACGGAGAGACGACCGATATCGCATTAGCACGGCGTCGTTAATAAATAGATCGCAGAACCTCGATCTGCGCGCGCAACCGTCTGGGGAATGAAATGTCCGTAAGTAATGACCGCCAAAAAAAGCAACTGGTCGATAGCATCGTCCGCCGCGCCCGGCGCGGCGCAGGCAAGCGCGCTGACGATATAGAACGTTTCAGCCGTCTTTTTTTCGCCAATGTGTCGCCGCAGGATTGCGCGGAAACCGCCGACGAATGTCTTGAGGGCGCGGTCATGTCGCTGTGGGCATTTGCACAGACCCGCAAGCCGGGGGCCAGCAAAATCCGGGTATTCAATCCCGACCCGAAGAAGGACGGCTGGACCTGCAGCCACACGGTTGTCGAGATCGCCAATGACGACATGCCGTTCCTGGTCGATTCGGTTACCGCCGACCTCAACCGCCGCAATTTAACGGTCCATCTGATCATCCACCCGGTGATCCCTATTTCGCGAACCCCCGCAGGCAAGTTAACGGGCGTCTCGAAAGATCCGGACGATACCGAGGTACCGTCCGATTCCGTGATGCATCTGCAGATCACCGAACAGACCGACAGCGCCATGATGAAGGAGATTGCGAGATCGATCGAGAAAGTCCTGGGCGATGTCCGGGCGGCAGTCGACGACTGGCGGCCGATGCGGGTGCGCATCGCGGAGGTGATTGCAGAACTCGATTCGACCCATCCGAGCACCAGCGTGCCGAAAGAGGAAATCGATGAAACCGCAGCGTTTCTTCGCTGGCTCGACAACAACAATTTCACGTTCCTAGGATACCGCGATTACGTCTGCAAGGGCGGCGCCAAACGGCAGATGCTGTCGATCGTGCCGAAATCGGGCCTCGGGCTTCTTCGCGACGACAAAATCACGGTGATCGAAGGAATTTCCGACGGCGCCGTTCTGCCCCCGGACCTGGCGGCGTTCATGAAACGGCCCGCACTGGTGCTGATCAACAAGGCGAACCAGCGGTCAACGATCCATCGCGGCGTCCATCTCGACACCGTGATGGTCAAACAGTTCGACGCCCGCGGCAATGCGGTCGGCCAGCGTCTGTTTGTCGGTCTTTTCACGTCGACCGTATACAACCAGCAGGTCCAATCGATTCCCGTGATCCGGCGCAAGGTTCGGCGGCTTATCGACGGTTCCGGATTTTCGCCGAACAGCCATGACGGCAAAGCGCTCATCCACATTCTGGAAACCCTGCCGCGCGACGAGCTGTTTCAGATCGGCGAGAACGAACTGCGCGCGATGGCGACCGGCATCCTTCACCTTCAGGAGCGCCAGAAGGTAGCGATGTTCGTGCGCCGCGACCCCTTCAGGCGCTATGTTTCCTGTCTCGTCTATGTGCCGCGCGACCGCTATACGACGCGCCTGCGCCGCCAGGTGCAGGACGTACTCGCCGCCGGATTCGGCGGCCAGGTTACGGCGTTTTACACGCAGTTGACCGACGAGGTTCTCGCGCGGCTGCACTTCATCGTCAAAACCGAACCCGGCAAGGAATTTCCGAAGAAAATTGCCGACATCGAAAACGACGTGGTCGAGACCGCCCGCGACTGGGCCGACGATCTGGCCCATGCGCTGACGCTGGCCCATGGCGAAAACATCGGCGTATCGACCTATGAACGCTTCCGGAACGCATTCCCCGCTGTGTATCGCGACCGGACCCACCCTGCCGATGCGGTAGTCGATATTGCCAAGATCGACTCCGTTATTTCGACCGGCAATATTGCGATGGACCTGTTCCGCGCGGCGGGCGCGCCGAAATCGTCTGTCCGGTTCAAGGTTTTCAACAAGGACGCGGCAGTCCCCCTGTCGGATGCGCTGCCGATGCTCGAGAACATGGGTCTTCGCGTCATCGACGAAGTTCCCCATGAAATCCGCAACGAACAGAATTCCTGCGTCTGGATCCACGATTTCGGCATGGTCGCCCGCGACGGTGCGGAAATCGACCTGGACGCCGTCAAGAATGCATTCGAGGAAACCTTCGATCGCGTCTGGTGCAAGGACGTGGAAGATGACGGCTTCAATGCCATGGTCGCCTCAAGCGGGCTGACATGGCGCCAGATCATTATTCTGCGGGCCTATGCAAAATATCTGCGCCAGGCAGGCATCCCGTTCAGCGAAGCGTATATGATCGAGACGCTGTCGCGTAATGCAGCGATCGCCCGCGATGTGATCGCCCTGTTCGAAGAGCTTTTTACCCCGGAAAAACAGGCGGCCAAATCCGGTGCAGCCAGGTTGCGGAAACGGATAGCCACGGCGCTCGACAAGGTTCAGAACCTGGACGAAGACCGGATCCTGCGCCGTTTCGTGAATCTCGTCGAATCGACCCAGCGGACGAATTTCTACCAGACCGACGCGCAGGGCGCGCGCAAGTCATACGTATCGTTCAAGCTGGACAGCAGCAATATCGAGGACCTGCCGCTACCCCGCCCGATGGTTGAGGTTTTCGTTTATTCGCCGCGGATGGAAGGCCTGCATCTGCGCGGCGGCCGAGTGGCACGCGGCGGCATCCGCTGGTCCGACCGGCGTGAAGATTTCCGCACCGAAATTCTCGGCCTGATGAAGGCGCAGATGACCAAGAATGCGGTCATCGTGCCGGTCGGGGCCAAGGGCGGGTTCGTTTTGAAGCAGCCGCCGACATCGGGTGGCCGCGAAGCGTTCCTTGCCGAGGGCGTCGCCTGCTACAAACTTCTGATCGGCGGCATGCTCGACATTACCGACAACATCAAGGGCGGCAAGGTCGTCCCGCCGGCGCAGGTCGTGCGGCGCGACGGAGACGATCCCTATCTGGTGGTCGCTGCCGACAAGGGCACGGCGACGTTTTCGGATATCGCCAATGGCGTGGCTCGCGATTACGGGTTCTGGCTCGACGACGCTTTCGCGTCCGGCGGGTCGGCCGGCTACGATCACAAGAAAATGGGTATCACCGCACGCGGCGGATGGGAGTCCGTCAAACGGCATTTCCGCGAAATGGGTATCAATACCCAGAAAGAGCCTTTCACCGTGGTCGGCGTCGGCGACATGTCCGGCGATGTGTTCGGCAACGGCATGCTGCTGTCGAAACACATCAGGCTGATCGGCGCATTCAACCACATGCACATCTTCGTCGACCCGGACCCCGACCCGGCAACGAGCTGGAAGGAGCGGAACAGGTTGTTCCGCATGGCCCGGTCTTCGTGGTCGGATTACGACGCGAAACTGATTTCGAAAGGCGGCGGCATATTCGACCGGTCGGCCAAGTCGATCAAACTGTCGCCGCAGATCGCAGAGCTGTATGGCTTCGACGGCAGAGATACCGTCACCCCGAACGATCTGATCCGCGCCATCCTGCTGGCGGAGGCGGATTTGCTGTGGTTCGGCGGTATCGGCACCTACGTGAAATCGTCGGAAGAACCCGATTCCGCGGCCGGCGACCGGATCAACGATCCGTTGCGGGTCAATGGACGCGAATTGCGCTGCAAGGTGATCGGCGAAGGCGCCAATCTGGGCATTACCCAGCTCGGCCGCATCGAATTCGCACTGCGCGGCGGACGGATCAATCCGGACTTTATCGATAATTCCGCGGGGGTCGCGTCGTCGGATCATGAGGTCAACATCAAGATCCTGCTCGGCGAAGTCATTGCGGACGGCAAGCTGGACCTTGCCGAACGCAACAATATCCTCGTCAAGATGACCAAGGATGTCGCGGCGCATGTGCTGATGGACAATTACCGCCAGAGCATGGCGCTGACCCATGCCGAAGCACAGGCGGGCGACACCGTCGGCGAAGCTACCCGGTTTATCCGGTCGCTGGAACGGTCGGGCGAACTGGACCGGGCGGTCGAATTCCTGCCGGACGACGAGGAACTCGACGAGCGCAAGATGCGCAAGCAGGGTTTGACGCGACCGGAGCTGGCAGTTCTTCTCGCCTATGCCAAGATGACGCTGTACGAGGATATCCTGGAAAGCGACGTGCCGGACGACCCGTGGCTGGTGCGCGATATCGGGCTCTATTTCCCACCGCTGCTGGCCGAAAAGTACGGCGAATATCTGAACCGTCACCGTCTGCGCCGGGAAATCACGGCGACCTATATCACCAACAGCCTGGTGAACCGTGCCGGACCGACCTTCATCAACGACCTGATGGACGAGACCGGGGCCACGCCGGCGCGGATCACGCGGGCATATCTGATATGCCGCCGCGTGTTCGGACTGCCTCAATACTGGGCGTCGATCGAAGCGCTCGACAATGTGATCCCGGCGGACGTCCAGACGATGCTCAACCTGGATATCCTCAACCTGACCAAGCGCGGCACGATCTGGTTTATCGAAAAATCGGGCCGATCGCTGGATGTGTCGGATTCGGTGCAATCGTTCGAGCCGGGCATCGCCGAACTGGCGAAATCGCTCGACGAATTGCTGTCGGAGGAGCTAGCGGCATCCGTCGACCGCAACACGGAACGGTACATGGCGCGGAACGTACCCGAGCAGCTTGCCCGCGGTGTCGCCCATCTCGAAGTCCTGTTTGCCGGGTGCGATATCGTGCGTATCGCTCAACGCGTGGGCGAAAGCGTCGGGAATACGGCGAAGGCCTATTATGCAATCGGCGCGCGGTTCGGGTTCGACTGGCTGCGGGAAACGGCGCGCGGCGTGACGGCCGACAACGAATGGCAAAAAATGGCGGTATCGGCGATGGTCGACGAGTTATACGACCTGCAGGCCGCATTAACGGGGCGGATCATCGATACCGCCGGCGGCGCAATGGCCGCGGACGTCGTTCTGGAAGCATGGGAGGAAGCACGCGACCATGACGTCACGCGCGCCAACCAGACCCTTCAGGATCTGCGCCGCGCCGACGGCGTCGACCTTGCGATGCTGTCCGTCGCCACACGCCATATCCGCGCGCTGATCGAAGAATAATACCTGCCCGGCGCGGGCAATCCTGCGCCGGGTTTCCGCCCCCTCAGCCCTGGTCGGCGCGTTCCGCACGGATCGTTTTCACCGTCCGGTGTTTCAGGTTATAGGCCTTGCGGTCGATGCCATCGAGATTGACACCGGTCACCCTCACGAAACGCGCATTGTCCGGATATTCGATGGAATGCACCACGCCGACGTCGAACAGACCCGCCTGGCCCGGGTCGAGGCGGTATTTTTTTGTCTCTTCCATCGAAATATTCTGATCGTCCGACCCGTCATCGGTTCGGTCCCACTCCGTCATCACGGTGTGTTCGGTCGCCTGGCCGTAAATCGCCCAGGAATTTCCGTGGTCGTGGGGCGGCGACGTGGTGCCTTCGCCCATGACATGGGACAGGACAACGGCGCCGGTGGTCGGATCCTCGTTCAGCTTGTGAACGCCGACCGGCTTGTCCGGCCCGCAGAACTGGTCAATGAACGTCTTGTTCGCAAGAAGCTGTTCCATCTTCACGCGCACTTTCTCGCGGCCCGTCGGGTTGTTCTCATCCACCAGAATCTCGTGAATTTCCGCGCAAAAGTCCTGAAGCGTGTAGCTCATGTCAATTTTCCCTGTCCTGAATTCCGGGGCGGATCATAGCGCCATCCGAAAACATACGGAACCCGGCGGTTCCTGTATTCCCGCCCACCGCCGGAGTGCTAGGGTGCGGTCATGAGGATCCCCGATACCGCTGCCTCCGCCCCCGACGCTCCGGGCCTTCGCCGCGCCCGCATCGCCTGGTGTGTTTATGACTGGGCCAATTCCGCGTTTCCGACGGTCATCGTCACCTTTGTGTTTTCGGCCTATTTCGCCTCCGCGGTCGCCTCCGACAAGGTGTCCGGCACGGAACAATGGAGCCGGGCGCTGGCGATATCCGGCCTGCTGATCGCCCTGATCAGCCCGGTGCTGGGCGCGATTGCCGACCGGTCCGGGCGGCGCAAACCCTGGCTCGCCGC
>TARA_R110002126_G_scaffold159244_1_pt1 | contig 14129 bp, 11 predicted proteins | sample TARA_R110002126 | Tara Oceans TARA_R110002126 (sample SAMEA4397536) | marine metagenome | biome: Polar Biome; feature: [DCM] deep chlorophyll maximum layer (ENVO:01000326); material: water (ENVO:00002006), including particulate matter (ENVO:01000060) such as... | depth 30 m
ACGTCAGTAACGTTGATTACGCCTGCCGTGGGTGTGCCTTCTACTGTATACGTATCAAAGATTTTAAGATTGCTTCTTTGTGATACTCGAACTTTATCTCCATTTACCAAACCTATCGTCGTGAAATCTGTTGTTGTGCTAAGTATTTGTATTATATTTGCAGTGCCATCAGTGTCTAAGTCGATGTCTGTACCTGTGACTGCTGAAAGAACGTCTTCATCAAACAATGTTGTTGGAGAAGCTCCCGCTTGCGAGTAGGGTGATGGGTTTTGTAGAACCGAAACTTCTGTATTGCCTAGAAGACCAGAGATTGTTACGGGAACAATGACGGCAACGTTGACAGTGCCTGTGCCAGTAAATTCTACTGTAGGTATACTTGCTTCATTTATGACCCTGATTGTTAACACTGCACTCGAGGCTAAAGTTGCTTCGATAGCACCACCAGCAGTACTTGACACCCCAGTTCCAGTCACACCAGTTCCATAACCTGTTAACTGATTCCCGTCCCAAGTAACTGTAGTATCAGTGGAAATTGTATCACTAATACTTACAGCATTAGTTGTTCCGGTTGTTCGAATGAAAGTGGAGTTTGTGATATTCGAAATAGTTGTGCTACTTGCCAACACTGCAGCAGTTGTAGCAGAGGGATCTGTGAACTGACATCGTAATATGTCGCGGTTGCCGCCTGAAATGTCAATCCTACCACTGTCTTCGATTATAGAATCTATTAAGTCTGAAGTCGATGTTAGTGTAACATTATCACAAGCTTGAAGTCTCACTGAGGTAGAGGTTGTCTGTAGATTTGCAGTTGTAATTGTGTCAAGAACATTTGCAACAAACGTTCCGGTGCCAGAATTGAAAGTGGTAATATCATTAAACGTTGCTCTTTGTATCGTATTAGCGCCGAAAGATACGGTTGTTATTAATTTAAAAGAACCACCAGTCATTGTAAATGCAGTCATATTACTCATATTAATGACACTAGTTACTGTACCAGTAGTTTGAATGATTGTACCAGTAAACACTGCAGTGCCAGTACCGTTTATTTCGTAACTGTTTGCACCATTCAAGGTTTCAATAAAAGTTAAAGATTCGTTATCACTATTTCCCGTTGTAGTATTAATATCAATATCGTGTTGAGCAAAGATTACACCTTCAAAAGACTGTAATACGCCATTATGAATATCATTCGTAATATCCTGCTCTTGCGCCTCGGAGAATAGTACATTGCTAACTGTTGTTCCTTCTAATGTCACGCCGTCACCAACGTATGCCGCGTCTAAGAAAAAATTATCTGTTGCGCGAAGTGTTACGTTTTGAGTAACTAGGTCGTATGAAATATCCGCTAAGTTATTTGCAGCAGGGTTTAATGTGCCTGCTTCCAAATCCATTGCAATGGCAACAAAATACTTTAGGTTTAAAGACGATCCAGCACCCGTAAACTCGCTCAGAATATTGAAGGTAGCGGTGCCCGTTGCCCCGTCATTTACAGTAATAGACAAGGAGTTTAATATGTTACCTATAACAGTGTAGTTATTAAAAATTAGTTGAGAACCCGCCGGAACCGAATTGAGGGCGGACGTATATGTTACTTGAATTGTTTCGTTTTTACGCGCGGCAATTACAACGCAAGAGGTACCTTCGATCTGAGCACCGAATCCATCAAGTCCATCGTTGGCGCCACCCCAACCGGTAAGAGTATCCCCAGACCACCATTGAACCATTTTCTTTACAGTACCTGTCCCAAAAGAAATTGCCATTACTCGCCCAACTCGGATATTGTGGTATCAATTAATGTCTTGGCAGCATTCAACGATTCAAGATCTGTGTCGTACTCATAAACGGTTGTTGTACCGTTTTTGAGCAACTGGACAACCAATCCATCAACTATGATTCTTGTGCGGTCGTGTGCCATTTAGTCCTCTAAATCCAATGCCGTCTTAACTGCGGCAGATAGTTTCTTTGCACCTTCTGCTTGTCGTTTCTCATCCAAGGCTTGTTTATAGGCAAGAACTTCTTCCATTTCAAATTCCCACGATGCGTCTGGGTTACCGTCCACAAACTGAACAGTACCATCATCATTGTATAACATATCGGAAGGAACAAGGTAGTGCGCGGTTAGGTCGTCACAGGTTTGTGATTCCATTAAAACTTCGTCTTCGGTTAAAGACAAAATCCCAGCTGCGTTAGAAATTGATATTCTCATAATTAATCCTTTAGTTAAAAAAGTGGGGGGAGAAAACTCCCCCCTTTCACTCGTATTTATTATGCCGCGTAGTTCCTTTCAAGAGGTGCAATCACCTGAAACTCTTGTCCAGCTGCCGAAGTAATAGTACCTGTTACTTCAGTCCACTGCGCTTTGTCCTGACCAACTGCACGAATTGTTACGGGAACATCCGTTCCACCTACACGATTTTCAGCAGAAGCCTCATTAGGTTGAGTGTTTTGATCATAAGCAAAGTCCCATTCGAACACCTTACCAGCGCTTTCTACTGTTAACGTAGGAGTACCAGTGCCAGAAGCAATGTTGCCCTGAATCTCAGTGAGACCAGTCTGCAACACAATAATGGCATCAGGTGAGTTGACAGGATTAAAACGGAAATTATCCGTCGTACCAGTGACCGACTCATCAGCAAGAGTCACATCGTCAATTCGGGTTACGTCAATAGCACTAGTGGTGGGCGTCCCACCTACCAGATACACACCGTTGTTTCCTACTTCGGGGAATCCACTAACATCAATGTAATCACCAGCCGTCGTAACGGGTAATGTTGCAGAACCCGTTAAAGTTCCCGTCTGACCAGAAGATGAAGTCATCGCCATATCCGCGACACTATACTGTCTAGAGTACGTCATAAACATAGTAAACGATGAATTAGTATCGGTCAACATTGTTGATCCAGTACCACCAAACGATATTTTACCAGAAGAGATAATGGGGAATGCATGTAACACACCACTATTATCACGCAGTTTAACGTTACCGATTACAGAAGATGCGAAGTTGTAATACATTACACCAGAACCGAGTGTTACGGTCGCTCGGTCTAAGTTACCCGCGCCCCAAGAAGCTGAACTAGGCGTCAATAGATTCACCGATTGCAAATCCGTGCCAATAAACGTCAACATATTGTCAGAAGTCTTGCCGTTCTGAACACCTACGTTACCGCCTTCAATGTCAGCATCAAAGTCGATTGAACCTGCTTGACGTAGTTGATACTGCGTCCAGACATAAAGTTCTTTCAATGATAATGAAGTGCCAGGGTTGGCAGAAGAGCCGTCACGAGCGTTGATAGTAACACCATAACTTGAAGCAGCACCAGGCGCTTTCAAATCAGTAACGAAGTAATCATCGGATGATTGATCTGTGGCATGGAATATAATGTGAGGTCCATTACAGAATCGTACATCATCACCAGTAACAATAGTATTAGCAGTCAAAGCGTTACTAATAGTAATAGCATCAGTTGCTTTAGAAACTACTTGAGTATCCGGAGGAATCAATCCTTGTTCGTCATAAACAAAAGAACCGACAATAATAGAAGCGCCCAGTCCGGGTGCAACGTCAATAGTTGTTCCTGTGGAAGTATCAACTAATGTGGTTGCAACTGTAACAGCATCATACTTTCCACTGGCAGCATCAGCTGCTTGAATCGCCGCGTCGGTTTCGACCGGAGTCGTACCATCAGCATCATAGTAGTTAAGATCTGCGGATTCACTTAGTGGGAAACGATATACCTGAAAGTTAATGTTACCAGTAGCAGTACCACCAATATCGGGAATACCAATATCTACTGAAGCAGATTTACCGTAAGTCTTGCCTTCGGTTCGGATAAACAGGGTAAGAACCTGATTGGTAAAATCGCCAGCATCATCGACACCATCATCGGTTAAAATTGGTTCGTTAACAGTACCAAGGAAGTCGAAGTCTACAGGAGTAGTCCAAGTTTCAGTAGCAGTGTTATAGAATGCATAATAAACCCTGTCACCAAACAACATTGTTTCAGCGTTATCGAAGGTGGTAGAAATATTTGTATCAAGAGTTACGTTATTACTGGAGATGGATAAGATTTTGGTGTTTGCCGCAAGTACACCTGTTCCAGAAACAACACGAACTTCCATACCTACGGTCAACGAAGAGGCATCACTAACAGGCAAGACCGCTTGTCCAGACGCAGGTGTACCAGTTACAGACAAACCTGTTACTGTATCGATTGTGCCCAGTGAAATAATACCAGTATACTTAGGACCGTCAACAGCATTCGATGCCAATTCCTGCCAACCAGCATCACGCAGAAGTTTCTTAGCGGTTGCGTCGGTCATCGTCCAATCAAACTGGAATTCAAATTGTTCCGGTGTAATTGCAACGAGAGGAAAGGGGTATTCAATCAAGTGATTGATAACTGTTAATACGGTGGTTCCATCCATTGAAGCGGTTTCACCACCAGCCAATAGAACCAATGCTGTACCTGAAATAGTATCAACAGTTCCTTCGCCAGTAGCAGACCCGCCAATGGTGCCAGGACCAGAAAGGATTCTAACTTTCATACCAGGAAGAATCTTAGCGTCGCCAGCATCTAATGTGACGGCTAATGAAGTCGCACTTGTTACTGGAGCCGTAAAGTCTGTTTGTCGCCAAACAGATTTCAGGTAAGAGTATAGTGCTTGTAATGATACCCCGTCGTCTGACAGCGTAGCGGTTTTTGTTAGATCGATGTTACGTAAAGAAACATCAATTTGAACCTCTTCTCTCGCGAGAGAGGCCGCAGAAGTTAACTTTGCCATTTAAATATCCTCGTTGTGTATTGATTCAAAGTATCATGACAAAGAAGTAAGTTTATATTACGTTTATTTATAAGATTTAATCTGCGCTGTATGTATAAGTTGCACGGTCATCCCAAGTTTTATCGAAAGATGATGTGCCATTCGCCCAGAGTATCTCTAGATCGCCACCAGCAAGTTCATAAATTCTTTTAATTCTCCAGATAGTCGCAGATTTGTCGGTTCCTGGAACTGCTTCGCCAACATATGTGAATGAGTTGTCGGCGTCTTCGTCTATAAGTTTATCGTATTGCACTTCTAAGTCTGCCTTTAGCCTATCTATAATACTCAGAAAATCCTGGGCAACAAATTTCTTTTTTACAGGGTCATATATAAGAATTGCATCAGCAACAACATTAAGAATAGCAGCTTTATCTACGTCTGCATTATCAACAATTTTATAAGAACCACCACCACCAGCTAAACTGTTTAATTTGCGTATTTGCGAATTAACATTCTTATTTATTTCTTCTTGATTCTTACTGATCGTTTTATTAAATTTACTTAACGCTTCTTCGAATTTTTCGGTGTAATCTGGAGCAGGGGGAGTCTCGCCTTTTTCGCCAGATTCCCCTTGTGGTCCTGCTTCTCCTCGTTCTCCAGCTTTGCCAGCTTTGCCAGCAAGCCCTTGAATTCCTGGTTCACCCTTTTCACCGCTCGAACCAATTTGTCCTTGCTTTCCCTCGGGTCCTCGATTTCCTGTATCACCTTTTGGCCCTCTTTCGCCGGTATCTCCTTTAAGAATCCTGACTAGAGAGGATTCTTCTTTTGGCTCTGAAAAATTAACTTCTTCTAGAACATTAAAGATTTTGTTTTCTAATTTTTTTATTTGTTTTTGTGTATGGACAACAGCAAATGCTGCCGCTACGTTATCAATCTTGCTCATTGAGCCGCGCCATATACCTTGTTAATTCTTCAGTAAGCTCATCGTCGTGTGAGGGTATATACTTTTCTTCTTTTTTCTTAGGTTCTTTGGGAGCCTCTTCTGGTTCAACTACAGTTACTGGCGTTGGGGCCGGTGGTGTATTAGCAGGAGCTTCTTCTTCAGCGTCTGGGTCAGGTAAATCTCCACTCTTTTCTTCTTCTTCAATTTGTTTCTTCATTTCTACAATGTCTTCATCAGACATCATTAATATGGTTTTAGAAACATATTCTTTAGAGAAGAAATCACCGATATAAGGTTGAGCTTCATTTAACGTTTGGAGACGCTCTCGAAGTATCTCCATATCCTTTAATTCGGTGAAATGATTATCTCTAACAAAGTCGACAATTATATCTGTCTTCCAAGTTTCCCAGTCTTCTTTGGTTATAATACCTTTAAGAATGAGCTGTTTTTCTAATACATCAAGAAAGACTTTAGAGAATCTTTGACGAAGTCGATCAATAAATTTTTGAAACTTAACTTCGTCTCTTGTAATTTCTGTTGTTCGACCAAGAGAAAACTGCGCCTCTTGCTCTAATCGATTAACAGGAACATTGAGCGCGCGGTATAACCTTTTCTGGAAATAAATGATATCATCAATTTGCCCAAGGTTGTCGCCTCCAGGAAGTGTGGATATCTCAGTTCCTCTTCCACCTTCTCTTCGTGGCAACCAGAAATCTTCAAGCATAGACATATGCTTTCTTTCGTCTTTAAGGTCACCAGTACTCGCGTCATAGACTAGCTTATTTCTATAACGAGTCATAATGTCTTTCATATACTGCTCGGCCTTGCCGCGCGGCATGTTCCCAACGTCGATATAGAAGATACGTCTTTCTGGTGCTCGTGCTAAACGATAGATGACCAACGAGTCTTCCATCATTCTTAACTGATTGATTGGCTTCAACGCTTTGTGCAGATATGATAATACTTTTTGTTTTCTTTCGTCTAACAAACCTGAAGTAATATAATTGATAGCGTCGGGCGAAAGACGAACGCCGGTGCTACTCTGGCCAGGTTTTTCTTCGAATATGTAAAATTCTTCTACTGATGTAACAATTGGTGCACCAGTCTTTGGGTCGTCTTTTTTCTGTACTTTTTTAATCTTTCGAATCTTCGATGAATCAATGTGGCGTATTTCTTGAATACCCGCTTTAAGATTTGCTTCGTTCACCAGCAAGTGGTGATAAAGTCTACCGTCCACATACCAAGACCTAAAAATATCATGACCCAAATTATTAAAGTCTAACATCGAAACGATATTATCAAATTCTTCTTTGATTTGTTTCTTAATATTATCGGGCGCTTCTACTTTGTCTAAAGTAATGTCTACGTTTTGTTCATCTGCGCTATGACATATCGCTTCGTTGACAATTTCTTCAATTGCCATATCAACTTCTGGTTGCATTGCAACCCCGCGATACCGTAAAATGAGTTGGTGATTGTCTTTGGACCCATCACCGTCCATGTTTAAATACTGTCCATAATGACTGCCAGAAGCTGATACATACCCAGCCCCATCATCATCAGTAGGCGGTACAATAGATGGCAACTTTTGTAAATCCGTATCGGATTTCGTTGCCTTCTTTAGCTCAAAGCCAAATAGTTTAAAGATGCTTTTATCTGTATCAGCCATTTGTGTTTCCTATGGTAAATAATGGGACTCCCCGAAAGGAGTCCCAGTTATTTAGACAACAAATTAAGTTGTTGAATTTGACTCCCAGTATTGATACGTGAAGTTTACTTCAAATATCTCAATCTGGTCATTTGCTTCATAGTCCAAGCTAATTGGACCCACAACGGTCGGAAACGCCCCTCTGAAATTATATCTCTTAATTACAGTAGCGTCTTTGTCCAATTGATCAACAAACATATCAGCTTGGTAGTCAACTGGATTAACTAACCCAGTATTTGCACTATGCTGATTGATTCCGTTCATCCACCTTTCCATTGCATCTCGAACACTGAAATCAGTATCGTTGAAACACGTTACTGGCCAGTCTTCGAAAGTTCTATCGCCAGCTACTTTTAACTGTCGACCCCGAAAAGGAAGGATAATCGGAGTTATCGTAGATCCAGGAAGTTGTGCAGTTCTGCACATAAAAGAAGTCATTTCGACGTCTCCTCCTGCGTATCCTGGAAAGTTGATGGTCACCTGAAATAGATTCGGACGAGCACCACCCCCAGTCATTTTTGCTTTAAAGTCATCGACTCCTAAAATTGCCATTTTTTACTTCTCCTTAAACTGCGCCAACTACTTCTTCAAACTCAACACCAGTTCGAACAGCTACAAAATTAAGCGTAATGTAGTTGATAGAACGCGCCGGTTTTATGAAGATACTAGCAACGAATCGGTTAGCATCAATGACAGCAGCAGTGTTGTTTGTTTCGTCACAAACCACTCGGAAGTCAGTAATACCTCGTTGACCCTGAATCTCTCTCAAGAAAGGCTCGACGATGTTAACAAACTCCGCTCGAGTAAATTCATCATTGAATTCAAACAAGACGTTTCTTGCTGCTCCTTTAATTGCTCTCTCTACAACCAAGAACAATCTTCGAACATTAATGCGGTTAAAGGCAGTAGGTCGACCTTCTAGAGTTTTATCTCCATAAAGCATAACTCCCTGACCCGGAAGGTTAACAATTGGATTGATTCCTTCTTTATACAGATCATCTCTTTGTGATCTTGTTGCGTTATAAGCGAGAGAAGTTACTCCGTAATACAATCCTCTGCGCTGACCTGCTGGCGAATACCAAGGTCCAGCCACAGCATCAGTACCCGCCATCAATCCAGCTGTCGAAGCAGCTGCAGGAATGTGAATATACTGATCGTTGTATTTGTCATAAACCTTTAAGTAATTATTATCCATAATTACATAAGATGATTTGGTCAGAGCTTTCGAAAGCGTTTTGGCAGCAGTCACAGCATTAGCTGGAGTTGCGCTAACAATCCCGCTTCTATGTGGTGATGTCACAACAACAGCGTCTTTACGCCCATCAGCAGCAGCAACCATACCTGTTAGGTAGTTGACAACTTCTACTTGATCGGTTAGTGCGGACATTCCAGGAGCGATTAAGAAATCGACTGTAATAGTGTTCGCGTCATCAAACAAACTAAACCCGCCTTCTCCAAGGCCATTAGCAACTTCAGATGGAGTGAGAGTTCCAGAATTTGCGCCACTTGCCAAAGCAAACTCAGGAGTTCTAGAGATATCATTCACGCCAGTAGCAGAATCTCTAAAATTCGTATTAAGCGCGTTCGAGTTAGACCCGTTAGCTTCCAGAGCTGTACCTTCACCAACCGCCCAAACATAGTTTGAACCATTGTTGATTACGTCTCGGATAAAGTTTGTAGTTCCATCTGTCGTCTTAGCGTCTGATGCTAAAGATACATATTCGAATGTTTCTAGAACCGTACCTTTGGTTCCAGAGAACGTACCGTCTGAATCAATGATTGCAACGTGACATTCGTCGAATGATCCACCAAGGTCTGCCGCAAAAGGCGAAGTTCCAGGAGGAGTGTCGAAGTTTGACGCGTAAGCCCACGTGGTCCATCCAAGAGGATGAAGATCCGCGCCGCTCGAATCTACAGCCGCACAAATAGAAACTTTCAACGAGTTGGCTGCATCGCCTGCCCATTTACCGATAAAGTTTATTGATGGGCTTGCTTCAAGCGTAGATTTTTGTCCGTTAAAATCATTTAGGTTTTTGATTATAGTTGCAGATGCAGGAGCTTGATCGCCAGCAGAATCAATTGCGTTAAACGCAGTTGACGTAGCAGCCCTGACAACATACATGCTACCGGAATAGCGTAAAAAACTTGCAGCTGACAAGAAATCTACAGCTCCGGATTGGTTGGGTGCCCCAAAAGCATTTACTAATTCGGTTTCGTTGCCGACTAGAATAGCTTCATCAATTGGACCCCACCTAAAATCTCCAACAGTAGCGCCAGTGGTAGATGAAATAGTAGGAACGGATCCTGTTAAATCAATCTCTCTGACGCTAATTGCGGGAGACAAACTAGGAGTAAAGAGTGCCATAGTTGTGTCCTTCTCTCGTTAAATTTATTATAAGGTTGCATAATAAGGATATTCACAATACCGTTTTATTTATAAATTCAACAAATTACAACTTATGTACATCAAACACCTGCCAGCTGGACCGGTCCATATCATCTCGAGACATTTCATATCGCTGTATTGTTTCTTCTGCGTCGTCGATAAACCCAAACGGAACAACATCATCTTCGATTGCTTTCATCTTTTCGTCAAACAACAGCTGTTTAAGATTAATGTCCGTCATATCTGCGAACATATTACTTGTACAGAAATACCCAAACATCACTAGATTCATCATCAAATCATCGTGATTACCGTCACTCGCCTCGTACGATTGTCCCTTTGCAATAAAGGTGGAAATTTCTAGAATAGTATTTTCGTCGACAATGTCTAACTTGTTTTCTTCTAGGAGATCTTTAATGCCAGAACAACCAAGACGCTTTGATTTACGAGTTATCTCTATACCAATGGCGTTTGCTTTGATCGCAGATTCGACGTGAACATTTTCGTATTCTAATTCGTGATAGAGCCCGTTGCAGACCACTGTCCCTTGATCGTTTGATTCAATAACAACATAAGCCATGTTGTAAACTTTTGCGTACTTATATATAATATCAGGGAAGAGTATTGGAGAGATAGTATTGTTCCGATATACTGCCACTTGTTTGAAAGGGCGTGTCGAGATGTCGATGACTGTGAACGTAGAATAGTCCTGACCTCTTCCTTTCGAGACATCAACGGTCATGATGTACTCGTGCTTGCTAGCAGGTTCAACATAGACGGACAATAGACCGCCCTCTAAGACCCGTAGAGGCTCTCTTGATCGAAAGGACAAGAGAGTCTCTGCATTTATTAGAGTGTCTCCTGTCCCAAAAAAAGTATTTCCAAATTCTTGATCGAACTGCAACGAGCTGGTATTCGCTACTGTTTGTTTTTTCCATGTTTCGTCTCGACCAGGAACGTCCCACCAATCAACACGAAAGTTTTTAAACTCGTTCACGCCTTGAACAGACCCTTCCCAGATCTTATGGAATGTATTACCAATACCATTTGCTGTTGATGTGATAACAACCTTTGTATCTTTACCTGCAGAAATTACTGGATAAGTGGAAGTGTAAAATTCACTAGCGCGTTCCACAAAAGCAAACTCATCAAGAAAAAGAAGATTGACAGACATACCACGAATACTAGATCCAGAAGTAGCTGCAGCAATAATTCTACTATTGTTCGAAAATTCGATGGAACCCTTGTTAAGACCTTTGCATCCAGGTTGTAAAAAGAATGGTAAATTTTCGAGAGCCAATGTAACACGCGCTAACATCTCCCTTGCAGTTGCACCTTTGTTCGCTAAAATCGCGATAGTTTTTTCTGGATGGAATAATGCATACCATAGAATATAAACTACCGAAGAAATAGACTTACCAGACTGACGACAAGCGAGCACGATGCTAAAACGGTTAGAATTGAAATGATCAAACATCTGTTCTTGGTAGGGGTATAATGAGAATGGGACCAACCCCCTGTCAAGAGATATGATCTTAACATAAGTGCGAGCAAAGTAAGTAGGAGACTGCATACAACGAACATATTCTTTTACCTCGGCTTCTGACCATTGTTGTGCAATACCATCACGTTTGATATTGATATTACCAAGGTAGGTATCGTTCATTCTTTCTCAACGGTTTCTGGAGAAATCAACTTTTCTTCGTTTTGTAAAAAACGCTGTAAATCTGTAGTACTTCCTAGGAACACATTATTATTAGTAATCTGCCTTTGTTCTGCCTTGTCTTCTTTCTGTATTTCTTTGTGTTTTTTATTCAGGTCCATTAACTTATCAGTTACATCCGCGACATTCTTAATCATTCCAGATAACACCTCGAATGCGCGGGGATGCTCGCTCTCTCGAGCGACTTCTATCATTAAGTCTAGAGATCTCTTGCCTCCTTCAATAAGCTCGAGGTAGGTGTCTCTCGAAGTCTCGTAGTCTGTTTTAATGTTTTCTTTATCGCTCATTATATTATCTATATTATTTGAATCTGTCTGGGCCATTGACCCAAATAACAATAACCCATCGTTCACCTTTTGTTACAGGAGTAACTCGGTGTAAACAAAAACTGGGGAACATACCAATCGATCCTTGTTCCTTTGTTGCTTGCATCATAACCCCGTTAGAGTTTACTTCAAGAATACCACCGTCATATTCATCTTCGGGTGTTAAAGGAACCGAAACAGATATCTTTCGAGTAGCGCTAGACTCTGGCCCAGCATCGATGTGCCAGTCATAATGAGATTGATCTTCACCTTTATAATGCAATAGCTGCAATGAGTGTGTTATTCCCAAGAGGTTAAAGCGAAAGTATTCTGCGTTGGCTGTAGCAACGGCGGCGGCAATTCTTTCAAACACCCACCCTGTTTTCTCGTTTAAATCAATGCTATATGTTTCTACTTCTCGAGTCTCTGGTCTATAGGCTCTATTACTATCAGACCCAACCGTTGATTTTTCTCCATAATTCTGTGACGCATTATCCGAAATTATTTTAGCACATTCTTCTGGAGTAAAAGTATAATTACTATTAAACTTGCTGGAGAAATTTATAAAACCTGGAAACAAATCATCACAAGTGCGTATCATTAAACCATTGAAAATAGTCTGAGAGCGGGGAAGAGCAAATTGTGATACAGGATCTTCAGTTCCTGTTTGTTGTTGTTGTTCTGAACCCTGTACTACAACAGCTGAGTCTGGATCTAGGAAAGATTTTTTAATGTTCTTGTTGGTTTCTTTCGAACCGCCCATTTTTCCCCTGCCATCATAAACATAATCTTTGTGTGGGCCATTAGCGTCAACAAAATGAAAGAAAACCTGAACCTGCCATTCTCCTTTGTACTGTGGTCGCCAGTGAGGCAATTCACAACCCCGATACATTACCAAATCCCCGACATTTAGGGTCAGCCTTTCCCCCAAAAGATCGTCATCATCTTTTGCAAAATTAATAGGCCAGACATTGCTGTTCTCTGCAAACCCTAGAGTCATCGTACCTGAAATTTCACAGGAAGGTCTATCTTGATGCCTCGCCAAAACCTCTCCAGTACGATAGATCCTGGCATAAGTGTAAGTAGGAAGTAGTTTAACGCCCAGCTGTTGGCTTAGTGGCCCCGCCAATTCTTGACAAATATTATCAAGAGTTTCATCTCCGTAAATAGAATCCGAAAGAGGACACTGATCGTCTTTAGTTGTTTCGCCTTTCTTAAAAAGATCAAACAAATGCTCAGTTAAAATTTTACAATCTTCTTTGGAGACTGTGTCGTTTAAATAAACCCATCTATTATTGTCAAAAAAATCTTGCGCGCTACTCATTATATTACCTCTGGATAAAATGCTTCATAATACCATTTGTGTTCTTCGATCAAAGTTTTCTGAAATTCATCAGATAATTTTCTTTGGGGTTCTTTCCAAGGAACAAATTGTGGGTTTGTTCTGTGGGAAGTTTTTTCTCTAAAATAAGCGTTGTCGTGTTCAATCAATTCAGACTGAGAGATATTGTTTAAATCGTGTTGGTACATAGGTTCATCAAAAAATTTATAAACAGATTTAAGAACTTTTTCAGGAGTTTTTAAAAAATCTTCATACCGTATAAATTTAACTTTATTTTCTGTCTTCTGAAATAAATCCATGAACACAGGCAACTCTTCGTGTAATGAACCGCTCAATGCATTACTTGTTTTAAAGTGATAGTTGTACTTTTCTGATTCTGTAAGACTAGGGTACAACCTTTTATCGTCACCATATGTATGTAGGCTTCTTATATTACCGTTGATTCTGTCAAAAGATTCTACAATATCTCTCAGGTCTCTGACCGTCACCAATATCTTACTACTGGGAAACAAATAATGTACACTAGACCAATGACGAGCTTTAGATACCACAATCTCTTTTTTCGTAAGACCCTCATACCAACCAGCAACAGCCCCCATAACCATACCATACACCGCCTTATCAGCTTGTTCTGCGGACATAGCTTGAAAAGGCTCGGAGTATCGAACGTCGATAAGAAGTTTGTTGTGTATAATTCCAGGAAGTGGATCAGTCGCAGTTGTAAATATTCTAGGGTTTTGCTGCAGGATGTTCATTAAAACGGTCGAACCGGTTCTAGGCAATCCAGTACAGATATTCAGTTGATTCATAATATTCTCAATAAGTCACACATATATCTAGGCGTTAATTAATTAGAGCTCGCGTGTTCTGAGAATCCAACTTCTACAAAGCTTCTAGAAAATGTAGAAGTTAATGTTGTGCCGCTAGCAAAGGGTATTTTCTTGGTAGCCGTGTTCCA
>TARA_R110002126_G_scaffold81892_1_pt1 | contig 14109 bp, 14 predicted proteins | sample TARA_R110002126 | Tara Oceans TARA_R110002126 (sample SAMEA4397536) | marine metagenome | biome: Polar Biome; feature: [DCM] deep chlorophyll maximum layer (ENVO:01000326); material: water (ENVO:00002006), including particulate matter (ENVO:01000060) such as... | depth 30 m
CGCGCTGACCAAAGTGTTGGTTGAAGATGGTGATCACATCCGTATTGGTCAGGTGTATGCAAAGCACTTGGCTCAATCGTTGATCGAGACCAAGGAAACCTTGTGCGCTAACGTGCTGAACAACGCCTTTACTGGCGGTGCTTTTGCTGGTGGTGACGGTGTTGCTTTGAACTCTTCTAGCCACCCCATCGTCAACGGCACTTTCAGCAACTTGCTGACTACCGCCGCGAACTTGTCTCAGACATCGCTTGAGCAGATGTTGATTCAGATTCGTCAGGCTGTGGACAACAATGGTAAGAAGATTCGTCTGGTGCCCCGCCAACTGGTGGTGGCGCCCGGGAACGTCTTCCAAGCCGAGGTGTTGCTCAAGTCCGTCCTCCGCTCTGGCAATGCCAACAACGACATCAACCCTGTGAAGTCGATTGGTTTGCTAGACGAAGGCGCCGCTGTGATCTCTCGTCTGACCTCCCCCACCGCATTCTGGGTGCAGACTGACGCACCTGAAGGCATGAAGCTGATGATGCGCCGTGGTTTGGAGAAGACGATGGAAGGCGACTTTGAAACTGACTCGATGCGCTACAAAGCGACCGAGCGTTACGACGTCGGCTTCACTGATCCTCGTGCGATGTACGGTACCCCCGGCGTCTAAACCGAAGCGGGGGGTTCGCCCCCTGCTCCATTAAGGAGAAAGACAATGGCACAAACCTATTTCGGTTCTACCCTGCGCGCAGGTTCTGGCACTTTGACTGACACTGTTGACGGCGGCTTTGTCGTCATGATGCAGACAGCCACTGTGACTACCGCCTCCGCAGGTACTGCTACTAGCGTTACTCAAGTCCTTCCCGCAGGTTCGCAAATCATCAACATCTTTATCGATACGGTGGTGGACGAAGTCGTGGGCGGCGGCACAGCAACAGCTATTTCGGCAACAGTGGGAACAGCGGCGGCGGGTACACAATATGTATCTTCTATCGATGTCTTCGCTGGTGGTCGTTTTGCACCTACATTTACCACCGCCCAACTTGCGGCTATGGCAGATATTGGTACAAACACCAACGTCGTATTTACGGTTGACCCTAACGGCACGATCAGCACGACTCAAGGCGTTTATCGCATGACAGTCACATATGCTCAGAAAGTTTAAGGAGGCACATCATGGGTCAATTTAAACCAATGGTAAAGATGATGACCACCGAACCTTCGGTGGAACTCAAGCTGAAAAAGGGTGGCAAGGTTGAGAAGAAAATGCAGATGGGTGGCTTGCCAAGCGCGGCTCCTGAAGCAATGCCTTCATCCATGCCCTCTCGTGGCGGCATGATGCCTACCAAGGCGCCTATGCGTCCACCTTTGGCGGCTCGTCGCAGGGCGATGGCTATGCCTGCTGGTGTGCCCGCTCCTGCCTCTCCAATGCCTACCATGAAAAAGGGCGGCAAAGCAGAGTCCAAAGCAACTCACAAGGCTGAGATGTCGAAGATGAAGGGTCTTGAAAAAGAGCTGAAGTCTCACGAGTCCAAGCCTGCTAGCAAAGGTCACAAAGGTCTTGCTACTGGTGGCGTTGTGAATGGTCAAGGCGGCTTCAAAGAAGGCGGCATCATCAAGTCCACCAAAGGTGAGACGAAGATGGTTACCTCCAAAGTTGACCACTCTCCTGCCAAAACTGGCGGCGTGAAGATGGGCAATGATGGTGGTTATGCAACTGGCGGCGTGGCAAAGGCAAATGGTGGTGGCTACAAGAAAGGTGGCTCCGCAAAAAAAGCCTACGCTACGGGGGGGCTTGTTGATACAGGCAAGCCCGTAGCAATGCCACAAGGTCGCAAAAAGCCATCTGCTCCTGTAAGCATCAACCAACTGTCTGGCACCTTTAAAAAAGGCGGTCAGGTTAAGAAGGCTGGTGGGGGCGAGGTTCTTGTTGATGCATCGAAAGGCGCATACGAAAAGAGCATCGGCCCGACTGAGGGTGAAATGGACATGGCGAAAGCCATCCGTAACATCCCTAGTAAGCTGTATCAGGGCGCAAAGAGCTTGTTTACTGGTAAGGAAAAACCTGCTGGTTCTGTTACCAAGACTGAGAAGTCCGTGACAGTATCTCCTGCCAAAAAACGAGGCGGCGCTGTAAAGTGCTAAACCTAAGTGGGGGGCTTCGGCTCCCCTCTTTTAATTGGAGATTTAAATGTCAACATTGACAAATGTATTTTCGGAACACGCTGACGCGACTGGCGTCATTTACGCTGGCGCGACGAACCTTGCTGGGTATCAAATCGCTCCCGGTGGCACTGCGGGTGAAATCATCTTTCGTGATGGTGGAGCATCTGGCACTGTGCGACTGCGTGTGAACATTCCTGTTACCCCGTTAACCCCGATCTCAACGCTGATCCCCGGGAACGGTATCCGCTTCAACACCAACATCCATGTCACACTGCCCACTAATGGTATCGTGACCATTTTCTACGGCTAATTATGCCAAGCAAATCTGCCGCCCAACACAAGCTGATGCAAATTGCCGCTCACACAAAGGGTGGCTTTGGTGGTGTTCCCCAAAAGGTCGGCAAAGAGTTTGCCAAGGCTGATGAGGGTAAGAAATTTAAAGGAGGCGGTTTGTATGAAAACATTCATAAAAAACGCGAAAGAATCGCTGAAGGCTCTGGCGAAAAGATGCGCAGAGTGGGTAGCGAAGGTGCGCCAACGGCTAAAGCCTTCAAAGAGTCAGCCAAAACAGCCAGAATGAAGGATGGTGGCCCAAGCTTGGCTATCGGTCGTGGTGAGAAGCTTCCTGCTGAAAAGGGTGCTGGTTTGACCGCCAAAGGTCGAGCCAAGTACAACCGTGAGACAGGGTCAAATTTAAAGGCTCCACAACCCCAAGGCGGTGCGCGCAGGGACTCGTTTTGCGCGAGAATGGAGCCTGTAGCAGAAAAGAGCGAAAAAGGCAGTCGTGCCAGAGCTTCAATGAAACGATGGAACTGCCCAAGTTGGTGAGGTAAATCATGGCATACAGTGGAACAGTCGGAACAACGGTCGTCAATGTCCAAACTTTCATTGATCATGCCGCTCGCAGGTCAGGAAAACTGGCTGAAGAACTCACTTCTGAGCAAGTTGCCAGCGCTCGCACACTTCTTTTGTTTTTGTTGAGCAATCTGATCAATCAGGGCATCCAATATTGGGCGATTGAGAAGAAGGTTTTTGGACTAAATGTTGATCAGTATGAATATCAGCTACCTTTAGGCGGAGTTGATGTTTTAAATGCGCTGTATCGTCAAATGCAACGCCCCACGGGGACGTATTCAGCCTCCTCTGGCGTTGCCGCAAACGCTTTTGACAACGACACCTCCACCAAAGACGTTCAATCCTCGCCCAACGGAAACATTTCTGTCAATTTTGGTTCTGGAAACGAGATTTATGCTGGCTCGATTGGCATTTTGCCGGGCGTCTCGGGGAGTTACCACATCTTGCTCGAGACATCTTCTGATGGTGTGACTTGGACAACCCTTGAGGACACTGGAGTGACCGCTTGGGTGGATAACCAGTGGCTGTGGTACGACATCGACCCCGGGGCGAGCCAACAGTTCTACCGTATGCGCGAAACAGGTGGCAACACGCTTTCTGTGCGCGAGTTCTACATTGGCACCATGAGCCGTGAGATCACAATGTCTCGTTTGAACCGAGACGATTACACCAATCTGCCTAACAAAAACTTTAACGCCAATCAACCCTATCAATTTTGGTTCAACCGCACGATCCCGCAGGCAACGATCAACTTGTGGCCAGTCCCAAACAACGCCTTCATCCAAATGGTGGTTTGGTACTCGCGTCAGGTGATGGATGTTGGTGATTTGACGGATGAGTTGGAAATTCCACAAAGGTGGTATTTGGCTGTGTTGGCGATGCTGTCGCACCAACTCTCTCTGGAGTTGCCCGGGGTTGACCTCCAGCGCGTCACCTATCTTGAGGGGCAGGCTGAAAAGTATTTCAACATGGCGGAGCAAGAAGAGCGCGACAAGTCCCCAATCTACTACGCCCCGAATATTTCAGTTTATACGAGGTGACCTATGCCCAGATTCCTCGACACGCTAGGTTTATCGGACATCGCGATTGCCGTGTGCGACCGATGCAAGATGAAGCGCACCCACGCATCAATGCGATCAGACCCAAACTTTGCGGGTTTGCTTGTATGTTCTGAGGGTTGCGCTGATGAAAAAGACCCTTATCGGCTTCCCGCTAGGAAGACCGAGAGGATTACAATTCGCTATCCAAGACCCGATGTGCCTCTGAATGATCTGGACACACCAGCACCAGATTACGGCGGTTTGTACGGCTCAAATTGACAGAGAGGCACTAAATGGCCCAATTAGGCTTTACCCCAATACAGATATATCACTCGTCCACTGCGAGCGCACAGCCTACTGCTGGCAACCTTGCAACTGGAGAATTGGCAATCAACATTACAGACAAAAAGCTCTACGCCAAGGACAATCTTGGCGCTGTGTTTTTGCTCGCCTCGCAATCTGGTGCGGTGGCAACGGTCTCTAGTGTCAACGCTTCTGGTGGTACGACTGGCTTGACCTTCTCGGGTGGCCCGATCACGACAAGTGGCACTCTTACGCTAGCAGGAACTCTGGCAGTTGCTAATGGTGGAACAGGGGCAACAACAGACTCTGGAGCTAGAACGAATCTAGGTTTGGGTTCAATTGCAACACAAGCTTCAAACAACGTCAGCATTACTGGTGGGGCAATTTCCAACGTCACGTTTACTGGAATAACCCTTAATGGCTCGCTCAACACACTGAGCAACATTGCAAATGCGTCTTTGGTTAATAGCGCAGTGACGATTGGATCGACATCGCTATCGCTTGGTGGGACGTTGACAACTTTGGCTGGCGTGACGATCAGCGGGGCAACGAACACCCTGACAAACATCGCCAACGCATCGCTCACAAACAGTTCGGTGACGGTTGGAACGACCAACATTGCGCTAGGCGCGACAAGCCTGACTTTGGGTGGACTGACCTCGGTTGAGGTCACGCAAGACCCTGTATCTGCCTTACAACTGACAACCAAGCAGTATGTTGACGGTTTGGTGGCTTCTGGCATTCACTTTCACGCGCCTGTACGGGTAGAGTCGCCAATTGCCCTGACCGTGACCTACAACAACGGTACTGCTGGTGTTGGGGCAACGCTGACAAACGCAGGCACACAAGCCGCCTTGGTGGTTGATGGCGTGACTGTTTCGGTTAGTGACCGTGTGCTGATTTACCAGCAGGTCAACCAGACGCAAAACGGCATCTATGTGGTGACGAACGTAGGTTCTGGGTCGACCAATTGGGTGCTGACTCGCTCCTCTGATGCGAACACCTACGTCATCAACAGCGCAAACGGCTTGAGCGAGGGTTCTACGGTTTTCGTGCAAGAGGGCGCAACAGGAGCGGGCGAAACCTACACCTGCAACACATCTGGCGTCATCACGTTTGGCACAACCAACATCACGTTTGCTCAGATTTCTTCAGCACAGATTTACTCTGCTGGCACTGGTCTGACACTTACGGGAACGACTTTCAGCATCACTAGCACTGGTGTTTCTGCCGCAACATACGGAACCTCTTCATCTGTTCCAACAATTGCTGTAAATGCTCAAGGTCAGATCACATCAGCTAGCAACACGAGCATCTCCATCAATGCCAACCAAATTACCTCTGGAACGGTTGATACAGCTCGTATCAGTGGTTCTTACACAGGGATTACAGGCGTTGGAACTTTGGCGGCTGGGACTTGGAACGGTTCTGTAATTAGCCCAACTTATGGTGGCACAGGAGTTAACAACGGCTCCAACACCATTACCTTGAGCGGGAATTTGACCACAACAGGAGCGTTCAACCTGAGCGTTGCCCTGACAGGCGCAACATCGATCACCTTGCCGACTTCTGGCACATTGATCACCAACACCGTTACAGCTTTGTCAAGTTTGTCGACCGTTGGAACAATCACAGTAGGTACATGGAACGGTTCTGTTATTGGTTCTACTTACGGCGGTACAGGCGTCAATAACGGTTCTAGTACCCTCACAATGGCTGGGAATGTGACCCATGCGGGCGCGTTCACTCAGACCTTTACGGCTACTGGCAACACTTCACTTGCGTTGCCAACGACTGGCACTCTGTCGACTTTGGATGGTGCTGAGACGCTAACCAATAAGAGGATCAATCCAAGAACGTCATCGACCGCTTCAACAGCGACGCTGACACCAGATATTTCATCATTTGATCAGTACAACCTGACCGCTCAAGCTGTCAGTCTTGCAATAGCCGCTCCAACAGGAACGCCTGTTGATGGGAATCGATTGACAATCAGAATCTTAGACAACGGTACTTCTCAGTCCATATCTTGGAATGCAACTTATACCGCTACAGCGGTGGCATTGCCATTAGCAACATCGGCTGGGAAAATTTTGTATGTCGGATGTATTTACAACTCCACTAACACCCGCTGGGATGTTGTGGCACTTTCGCAACAGGTGTAATCATGACCAAAATTGACTTTGAATTTGAAACAAAATATGGAATGTTCCGCGATGCTCTTCACTTAGTTGAAGATCGTGTTTACAGCCATGATGAAATTGAAAAGATGAAAAATGACAGGCTCAACAATTGGTTGGCTATTGTTGAATCTCCGCCAGAAGTAATTGACCAACAAGGTGAATAAATATGGCAGATCGTTATTGGGTCGGGGGTTCAGGAAATTGGAACACTTCATTTAATTTTAACTGGTCTTCAGCGGCTCCATTGGAGTTTACGGCTTCTAGAGCTGGTAATGTTTTGACAACAGTTGGTTCGCCAGCTTTAGCAATTGGCAGGACGGTTTGGTCAAGCACTTTTACCAATCTCGGTACGATCACTGGAGGCTCTGGCAACACATGGACAACCAGTGCCAGTGGTACGGTTGCCTCACAAACCATGTCTGCCGCGACTAGTGGAGCATCTGCCCCTACTGTATCTGATAGTGTATTTTTTACACTGACTGGAGCTTATACAGTCACATTTGGTGCGCCAAGATGCCTTAACTTTACGGTATCAAATGGAGCTCCAACATTTTCTTCTGGCTCTGGTAGTGATTTTATTGTTGCGGGTTTTGTGTCTTTTTCTTCGGGAACCATATTTTCTATAACCAGCAATAATTTTTATGTTGGAGGCTCTTTTACTTTAGCCGCTGGAGTAACTTATACCTCAACTGCAACTTTAATTTTTAATTCTACTGTAACTGGAAACACAATTATTACCAATGGAATTGCGTTTAATAGCCCAAGTTACTTTGAATTTAATGGTAATGGTGGTCAATGGACATTGGGTGGAAGTTTTTCAACAAATAAAGGTATAACTATAACTCAAGGAACTTTTAATACTGGAAATTACAATTTAACTGCTACAAGTTTATCGTCGGGCGGCTCTTTAACAAGATCAATTAATCTTGGTTCAAGCACTATTACGTTGCAAAATATTAGTCTTACAGCAACTGGGCTAACATTTAATGCAGGAACATCTAATATAAATTTTACTCCATCAAGTGTTACTTTTAATGGTGGAAGTTTTACTTTTTATAATGTTAATTTTACATCTACAGTCGTTGATTCTTTTTTTTCAATTACAAGTCCTAGCACATTTAATAATTTAACAATTTCAGGGCCTGCTACAATTGGCCAAAATTATTTATCAATAAATTCTCCCTTTACAATTAATGGCACATTTTCAACTACAGGGACAGCAGGCAACAGAAGAATATGGTGTCTTTCAGGTGCGGCTGGAGATGGTCTTAATAGAGTTATAACTGTTAACTCTGCCCCTAGCATTACAGATGTAGATTTTCAAAGTATATATTTTATTGGTTCAGCAACCCCCATCAGTGGAACACGAATAGGAAATCGTGGTTTTAACTATAACATTAACTTTGATGCACCAAAAATAGTTTATTGGAATTTGGCGGGCGCTCAGAACTGGAGTGCAAATGGATGGTCTGACACTCCAACGGGAACGCCATCAACTAATTTTTTCCCACTTCCGCAGGACATAGCCAAGTTTACAGACGCAGGATCGGTAACTGGGACAATTTCGCTTACTGGCGCATTTGGATACGTTTCTACTGTGGATATGTCTGGCAGAACCAGCGCCATGACTTTGGGTTTATCTGCTGGTCAGAACGTGTATGGAAACTGGATAAATGGTTCTGGTACCACTTTTACTGGAACTGGCTACCTTCAATTTTCTGGGGGTGGAATTCAAACTATTACCAGCGCAGGTATAGCGTTCCCTAGCCAAATTGGTCTTTCTTCTTGGGGCGGAACATTACAACTTGCTGATGCTTTAATTACTACATCAAGTATTTTTGTTAACTATGGCACGTTTGATACAAAAGGCTATGCGGTAACTGCTACACAATTAATATCCACCGCTAATCTTCCAAGTGTTTTCAATTTGGGTGCAAGTGTAATTACGCTTTCCAGCACAACCCCTTTAAATTTTACCACTACCAACTTTACATTAAATGCGGGAACTTCTCAAATAAATGCAACTGCCGCTGGCTCTGTGAATTTTAATGGACTTGGATTTACATACAATAATGTTTCATTTACATCTGGAGCTATAACAAATATATTTTTTAATAATTTAAATACTTTTAATAATTTAACTTTTGCCGCCCCGTCATCAACTACTGTTTATCCAGTTCAATTTGGTGAAAATCAAATAGTTAACGGCACTCTTACTTGTGCAGGCGGATCAGCGGTGCAACGCATTTTTATGCGGTCAGGCTCTTTAAATACTCAACGCACCCTGACGGTCAATTCTATTTCTGCCACTGACTGCGACTTCCGCGACATTATCATTGCTGGGGCCGCATCAGGCTCGTCGCCTACTCGTGCTGGCAACTGTGGAAACAATTCAGGCATCACGTTTCTTGCCCCTAAAACTGTGTATTGGAACCTTGCAGGCACTCAAAACTGGAGTGCTACGGCATGGGCTATAAGCTCTGGTGGAACGCCAGACATCAATCAATTCCCTTTGGCGCAAGATACGGCGGTGTTTGATAACACTGGAGCCGCAGACACAATCACAATTGATGTTGCTTGGAATATTGGCACGTTTGACGCATCAAGCCGTACCAGCGCAACGACGTTCTCGACTAGCACAATTAGCCCGTCTGTCTACGGTGACTGGAAGTTTGGCACAGGCGTTACGTCATCTAGCACCACTGGAGCAATTACTTTTCAAAAATACGGGACTCAGATCATCACCAGCAATGGCGTCCAGTTTGGATGCCCTATTACTGTAAATAACGCATTTACAAGTATTGTGCTTGCTGATGCATTATCTTTAAATTCGGCAAGAACATTTACTGTTACGGCAGGCAATTTTGATGCAGTTACCTATAACGTAACAACAGGCTCTTTTTCAATTTCAAATGCTGTTAATATTATAACAATGGGGTCTGGTACTTGGACTTTGTCAGGCACTGGAACTGTTTGGAGTACTAGTGGTACTCTTCCAAGATTTATTCAAGGGACATCAACAATACTTCTTTCAGATACTTCAACAACTGCAAGAACATTTGTCGGTGGAAGTTATTACTACAATAAATTGACCATTGGCGGCACAACTGGTACTTCAACAACGACAATTAGCGGTGGAGTTGTATTCGGTGAGTTTGCTTCTATAAAAACGGTAGCGCATACAATTAATTTTCAAAATGAATGTACTTTTGGAAAATGGTCTGTAACAGGAACAGTTGGTAATGTTGTAACCATTACTGGTTCAGGCTTCAACACAATTGCTGGCCCCGCCGTTACAGGTGTAAATTATTTGGCAATGGGTTCTTGGGGTCTTGTAAGTGGTTCTCCGGGCGAGTTTTATGCTGGCCCAAACAGTACGGGTACAGCGACTGCTCCTGTTTTTAGAACCGCCGCCCCAACACCAAGAACTCTTTATTGGGTTGGCGGCACAGGAAACTGGTCGTCTACAACAAAATGGTCAACATCATCTGGTGGCCCATCTGGTGCGGCCATTCCAACATCTTTTGATTCAGTCAACTTTGATGCTCTTTCTAACGCTACAGATTACACGGCAACAATTGATGCAGGTGTAACTCTTGCCCGATGCGCCTCTTTTCTAATGGACGGCCCGTTAGTTGGTAATGTGACATTTGCGGGTTCAACAGGTATTGCTTTTCACGGAAACGTGATCTTTGATGCCACGGGTATTACTCGTACATATACAGGCACCATGAATTTGGCTGGTGATGGCAGTTACACATTTACAACAAACGGATTGACGTTGGCATCCCAAATAAATGTAACTGGCATTTATGCAACTTGGACTCTTGGGTCTGCGTTAAATATTGGCGCACAGACTTTAAGTCTGGGATACGGCTCCTTTAATACATCAGCAAGTAGCTATGCTTTAAATTTTGGAACAAGTTTTATACAAGATTCAACCACAAGACCTGTTTTATCTGTTTCTTTAAATGGAAGCACAATTACATCTTCTAGCGGTATTTTTATTTCGGCCTCAACTAATGCGCCAAATCTTACTTTTAATGCTGGCACTTCTACAATTTCTTTTCCCGGCACATCTGGACAGCTAAGAGGGGGCGGACAAACTTTTAACAACGTCAGTTTTGCTGGTGGAGCAGAAATTTGGGGTGACAGTATAATTAGTAATTTATCTTTTGCTGGGCGTACAACCCCCGGTATTTTTGGACTTAGTTTCCAAGGTAGTCCAACAATTTCTACTTTGACGTTAAACGCTGGAGCAACATCAGCTTGTCGCTCAATTTTGCAGGCCCAACCTGCTGGAACACAACGAACCTTGTCTGTTGGTGCATTGACCGCTGGTGCCGCTGATTATGATTTTAAAGATATTGTAATTACTGGTTCCGCCGCGCCTTTAACTGGAACTCGGTTTGGAAATGCTGGCAATAACAGTGGGATTACGTTTTCAACGCCTAAAACAGTGTATTACGGGCAAACAGGATCGGCTGATTGGGGGTCGTCTGGGGCAGGCTCTTGGTCATTGACAAACGGCGGCGCATTAGATGCCACAGCATTTCCATTGGCGCAAGATACAGCCGTTTTTCCAGCAACTACATATCCAGCTTCAGGGTCAACAACCACCATCAATACCTTCTACTCAATTGGAACTGTAGACATGAGCGCCCGTACCAGCGATACGATGACGCTGGCAACAGGGGGAAATTCCTTATCAGTATTTGGTGACTGGATTAACGGAACTGGCATAACCTTAACTGGGACAGGCACACTTACATTTGCTAAAAGAGCAACTCAAAATATTACTAGCGCAGGAAAGACATTTCCACAGCCAATAACTGTAAACTCGCCAAGCGGTTCTGTTGTTTTGCAGGATAATTTTTCAATATCCAATACGTTTACTTTAACTGCTGGAACATTTAATGCAAACTCATATAGTTTTACTGCAACAACTTTTAACTCAAGCGGCTCAATAACAAGAACGATTGCATTTGGTTCTGGCGCATGGACTCTTACTGGTACAAGTTTTTCATATAACACAAATACCAGCGTTGGTTTAACAGTCACTGGATCGGCAACCATTAATATGTCAAACGCTAGCGCAAAAACATTTAATGGCGGAAGTTTTAATTATTCCAACATTACTCTTAATCAAGCTGGAGCAGGAACATTGACTGTTGGCGGGAATAATACATTTAAAAATATCACCAGTTCTTACAGCGCCACAGGAGCAACAACAATTGATTTTGGCACTACAACCACAAGATTAAGTCAATTTACTGCTACAGGTTATAGCGGAAGAGTTCTTACAATTTCTGGGATACTACTTACTAATCCAGCAAACCTTATATTAACCCAAGACGATGTTTCAGGTATTGATTTTTTGTCACTGTCCTTGATTCGAGCGTTTCCTGTTACTGATACTTGGTATTCTGGAAAAAATTCAACTTTAAACAGAGTTTTAGGTTGGATCCCAATTAGCAAGCCAGTAAACTATGGCCGTTTCTTTTTGATGTTTGGATGAAAAATGAATGAACAGCAAATCTCCCTGACACTATCTGTCCGTGAAGTAGACATGATTCTTGTCTCGCTTGCCAAGCGCCCTCTTGAAGAGGTGATTGACTTGTTCGCCAAGATCAAAGCCCAAGGCTCGGCTCAAATTTCTGCCAAAGAAAATGAGGCACCCAATGGAGTTGCAGATGAGTAATGAAAACATGGAGACAAAAATGGCTGTTCACGAAGCAATCTGCGCTGAGAGATACGGGCGCATAGACGCTCGCTTGCAAGAAGGCGACCGCCGCATGACGAAGATCGAATACCTGCTCTATGCGGTGATCTTAGCGGTGTTGTTTGGCCCCGGGGTGGCGGCAGAATTTGTCAAAAAGCTATTAAATATTTGACCATGAAAAACTTTGCCGAATTTCTTGTTTCGGCATTTTTCATTAAGGCATTTAAATGATTAACTAAGGACAGAAAATTGACCCACTTACCGCTTTTGCTATGGCTAACGCCGCTTTCAAAGGCGTTAAAGCCTTGGTGTCTGCGGGTCGGGAAATTGAAGATGTTGTCGGGCAACTAGGCAAGTGGTACACAGCCGCGGCTAACTTTTACGTTGGCGCAAATCAAAAGAAAAAGCCTAAGTTATTTGGCAAATCCCAAACAGGGATGTCGGTCGAAGAAGAAGCAATGCAAATTGCTGTTGCTCGCGAGACAATGCGAAAACAGGATATGCAATTGCAGAGCATGATAAAAATGCGCTACGGCATGGATGTGTACAAGCAAATGATGGATTTGAGGATTAAGTTACAAAAAGAAAGATTAAAAGAGGAAGAAGATTTGCGAAAAGCAAAGATGAAATTACACAATGATCTTTGGTTTGCAACCAGTGGAATTATTGTTGTAGCAATCTTTTTTTCATTCTTGTGGAACATCATGACTTACACGGGGAAAAAATGAGTGACGAAAAGCCAGCAGACATATTAAGCAAAGTTTTATCCTATGTGGATAGCCCGTTTAAATTGTTTGCCATATTGCTCATGGCTGTGTTTGCTTTCTCTGGATACTTTGTTTGGCAGAATCAATCGTTTTTATTTGAAGCGTACAAAGAGAACAAGAAGCTCCCAACGATTGCAGAGGACAGGGCGGAAGACGTTGCGGCGCATTTGTTCAAAAACACTAATGCGGCGGTGGTGGCAATATTTAAAGTCAATCCCTTGTTTGGCACCAGAATTTTGTATCGGGCATATACCCGTGAAGGCAGAGACAGAACGCACGAAGGCTTAGACGTAGGTTTGTTTACTCAGAATTCAGCCAACAACCGTGATGTGGTTGCTTTAATGGCTAATGAAATACCTTGCAGTGAATACGCTGTACCGCAAAGCGAGATTGGTCTTTGGTATATCGACAAGGGCGTAAGATTTGGATGCCGTGTAAGTGTGCCGCCAGAGCAAGGCAGGTTTGTTGGACAGATTACTATCGGATGGGAAAAAGAACCAAAAGATGTACACAAAGCAATGAGCATGTTATTGATTGCCAGTACCATGCTTAGTAAAAGTAAACAGTAAAGGACTATCATGCTGACACTACTCTCCACGTTAATTTCTTTTTTGATGGGCGGATTGCCCAAGCTTCTAGAATTCTTCCAAGACCGCCAAGACAAGAAGCATGAGCTAAACCTAGCCCAGATGCAGATTACTCGTGAGCTTGAACTGCGTAAAGCTGGTTTTGAGGCTCAGGAACGCATTGAACACATCAAGTCTGAACAACTAGCCACTGAGAGTGCGGCTAACACCACACAGGTTCTGATAGGCGCTCAGCAGGCTGAAATGCAGGCTATTTATGCCCACGACACAGCTCTGAACGAGGGAACATCCACTTGGATGAAAAACCTGCGCGCCAGCGTTCGTCCTGTCATCACCTACGGCTTCTTCTTCCTGTTGCTATTCATAGACATTGGCTTGTTTGCTTATGGCTGGAGTCGTGGTGTACCGTTCACCGAGTTGGCTGAGATGCTGTGGGACTCTGAAACCCAAGCTTTGTTTGCATCAATCATTGCTTTCCACTTTGGTGGTCGGGCTTTTGGCAAATGA
>TARA_R110002126_G_scaffold18044_3_pt1 | contig 14095 bp, 10 predicted proteins | sample TARA_R110002126 | Tara Oceans TARA_R110002126 (sample SAMEA4397536) | marine metagenome | biome: Polar Biome; feature: [DCM] deep chlorophyll maximum layer (ENVO:01000326); material: water (ENVO:00002006), including particulate matter (ENVO:01000060) such as... | depth 30 m
AACACTACGTTTTCGTGTAACCAGTAGTTAACACCCACGTTAGTTTGTTTTTTCTTAGTATCGGCGCTATCACCAGCATTGTTGTCCCACTCGTTATAACGAGCAAACACACCAAACTGTTCATTAATACGGTAAGCAGGCTCAATATAGAAACCATTTTGCTTATCACGACCTAATGCTTCAGCTTCTTTACCATCAATATTCCACTGTGCATATAGAGCTTTTACAGTGAAGTGTTCAATGCTGTAAATGGCATGGGCGGTAAGCAATGTTGCTGCTGCAGAATCAACATCGGCAGTACCTTGAGTTAAATCGGACTGATACTGAACCGTTGCAGCTAGCTCCAAACCAGGAACCGCAGTGTATTTTACACGGCCGGTATAGGCTAAATCTTCGCCCTTAGCTTCAGAAACTTTTTGACGACCATTACGGATTTTGTAACCAGAGCTTTGGTCTAAATACAAACCAGAAGTGATTACGGTATCAAAAGCTAAACCTGGCGCCGCTTTAATATTAAGGTTTATACCCCCTTCCCACCACGTTGCAGGAATGATGTCTTTTTCTACTGGGTTGCGCTCAACACCGTAGAATGCTGTTGGTTCGTGAGTTTCGTTGATAATACCGACAGGCATTAAAAATAGACCAGCTTTACCGGTAAACATCTCATTAAAGTCATGCTCTATATAGGCTTGCTCTAACTCAACTTCGCCATTTTGGCTCTCACCTGCGATGGAATGCTCAACTTCGAGTTCAGAGAAAAAACGTGTACTGCTATTAAACTCGTGACCGACAAATAATACAAAGCGATGGAAGTCGAATTCTTTCTTGTCTTCACCAGTTTGGTTATTGCTAATATTGTTGTAGTGTAATTCGCCATATCCACCAATAGTGGTTGCCGACTTGCTTGATGCGCTTGCTTCTACTACATCAGCCGTCGCCTCTACACGTTTTTCAGTTTGCTCAAGACGCTTTTCAAGATCCTTAAGCACTTTCTGCTGCTGCTCAATAATCTGGCGTAGTTCAGTCGTTTCATCAGAAGCCATAACTTGATTGCTAGCCAAAAGGCTAAATAGTGTTGCAGCTATTAACGTTTTTTTCATATTCCATCCCGATCAGACAATGTAAACAACTAGTGTGTTATGTAAAGTAGTGTAAATTTTCGTGAATTATACATAACGAATATGTTAATGCAAACCATTATCATTAAGCTTAGTGAGTGTGTCACATATTTAATAACTACCACTCTGTGTTTATTGAAACGAGATAATCGATGATTGACATGAAGAGTGCCAAATAGGATAAAACTTAGAATACCCTCGGCCAGCTGGCCTATTTTTGGCATTGTTTGGCCATCAAGCTTAGTACTGGCTAACTATATTTTGGATACAAAACCGAAGGTAAAAGAATTATAGAAATAGGCTGTGGCATCGCCCTATCAAGTTTACTACTCAACGAAAAACATGCCGATATTACGGCAAATGACGACCATCCAGAAGTTGAGTAAGCTCTGCCATTTAAGGGCTATATTCTGCTTTTTTCACGTGTAAATTTTGTTGCCTGAAAAGCCAATAAAGCGTTATGGCCAGTAATGTCATTATTAGTGATAATGGACAGCTATAATCATGTCGCACTTTTAAAGGCAACACCTTAACCAAGCAGATTTATCCCATAGTCACTTGGCTATGAAACAACACAAGTTAAACATATTCAGCCTTAGTGTTAACTCACTCAAACTAAAATACTCCTGCTGATATCTGTTAATACAGCACTATTTGCAGGCGCAATAGCCAGCAACGTTTATGGCGGCGCACACCTAATGATAAACCTTTAATAAAAAGGCCATCGAAAAAACCATAATCCAAATATCAACAAACGATACCGTCAACTTAACCTTAATATTACAGCGTTATTATTTGTCAGGTTTTTAGACTCAAAACACGCTATGATCACCCCATTGTCGTCACGAGCTTTATATCCCTCACAAATTGAGCCATATAGCTTAGATAATCTCATATAAGCCCAGAACAAGGCCTATAATCAGTTGTTATCAGGCGCAGCGAATTTACTCTCCACTTATACTTTATATTAGGCAGTACCATGGCTATCAGAATTAAACTTAAACCTGGCCGCGAACGTTCATTAGAGCGACGCCACCCTTGGATATTTTCCAATGGAATTCACAACGTCAATGGCGGCAAACCGCAAGCTGGTGACACTGTTGAAGTAGTGGCGCACGATGGGCACTGGCTCGGACGCGGTGCCTGGTCGCCAGAATCTCAAATCCAAGTGCGTATATGGACCTTCGACAAAGAAGAAACCATCGATGCAGACTTCTTTGCTAGACGTATAAAAAGGGCCCAAGCCGGTCGTGATGAACTCATCCGCGAACAAGGCCTTACAGGTTATCGTTTAATTGCCGCAGAATCTGACGGTTTACCTGGTATCACCATAGATCGTTATGCCAACGTATTCGTTTGCCAACTATTAAGCACTGGTGCTGAAAAATGGCGCGATACCATCGTTGAACAACTAGTGATTCAATATCCAGATTGCGCCGTTTATGAGCGTTCAGATGTCGACTCGAGAAAGAAAGAAGGCCTGGTTCCTGTCGTAGGGTTACTTCACGGCGAATTACCCCCAATGCCTATTATCATCGAAGAAAACGGTATTAAGATTGCGGTCGATGTTATTAAAGGCCACAAAACCGGTTTTTATCTAGATCAACGTGACAACCGTGCTATGGCGGCTCGTTTCGTTAAAGGCAAATCTGTACTTAACTGCTTCTGTTACACTGGTACTTTCGGCTTATATGCCGCCAAAGCTGGCGCGGCGAGTATTGAAAACGTCGATGTATCCACCTTAGCGCTGCAAACTGCTCGCGATAATATGGCGATTAATCACCTTAATGATGACCATGTAAATTATAACGAAGCTGACGTATTTAAATTACTACGCCAGTACCGAGATGAAGCTAAAACTTTCGATGTTATCGTGCTCGACCCGCCTAAGTTTGCCGACAATAAATCGCAGCTAGATGGTGCATGTCGCGGTTATAAAGACATCAACATGATTGCGATGCAATTGCTTAATCCAGGTGGAATATTACTGACGTTCTCGTGTTCAGGCTTAATGCAGTCAGACCTATTCCAAAAAGTGGTTGCTGATGCTGCCTTGGATGCGAAACGTGAAGTTCAGTTTATTGAGCGTATGCATCAAGCTAGCGATCATCCAATTAGCAGCGCCTTCCCAGAAGGTTATTACCTCAAAGGTCTAGTCGCTCGAGTTTGGTAATTGATAACGTGACTTCAACAAAAAGGGAACAGTAACTGTTCCCTTTTTGTTGCATGAACATAACCAACAACTATGACCTTAATGGCTATCCCGAGGTTTTAATGGTGCGAGCAAGAGAAATAAAATAAACGACAACCAACTCACAAATATGGTTGCCAGCAACCAGGCAAGTTTCTCATTCGCGCTAACTTTCTTGCTGCGGGCAATAATAACTAACGGTATTAGCCAAAATACCAATATAATTAATATAGTAAACGCCATTGTAAACATCCTGTTAAATTATCCTTAAAAATGATTTTGATGATATGTACCATTAACATTAACTAAAAAACTGAGTAAACCGTTGCCAATCCCATTGATGTAATCAATTGACTCAACAACATAAAATGGAGGGCAATTTTGCACAGCTTGTGCCTGTAAAGTCAACAGCACCATTCCTATAGAAAACGATAACGCGCCTGTAATAACCATCCGCATAAAAACTAATAAAATAAAACAGTTAAGCTTATCTATATAAATAGAGAGTATTGATAATGTCTACCTATCTATACAATCACAGCGAGCTTAAGTCCCATTTAAATCCTAGATAAAAAGTATTCAGAAGTTAATGTGATTGAGTGTATCTAACAGGTATAAAAAAGCGGCTTATCTGGCAAGAATAAGCCGCAAAAGGTTTACATGGCAAATATTACATCGCAGTAAAGTCGTCTAATAAAATCACCCCAAATGGCGCTCCACCATCGACATTATCAACAGCCGCGACAGCATAAATACCCGAAGCATCTAAGGTCACATCAAGCGGACCGATAGCCACATCTTTAGTATTAGCAACAGTAACAGTAATTACATAATTACCAGGCGTAACGCTTAAACTGCCAGAAGATGCCTTAAATGGTACATCCTCTAATACTGGCGTTGCATCGGTAATATCAGCAGAAGCAGTAAGATAAACATCAACTTCTGGTGCTGAATATGCAGCATGGGTAACAGTTAACTTTGCCTCAGTCGCTACGCGACGAGTTTGCTCAACTAGCACCAGTGGTTCAATCATGCTATCGGTTAATGATCCTACCGCTAAGGTGCTATAACTTTTACTAAGATCTAAGTCGACGGCGGCCTTATCTATCACCACAACACTGTTATCGGCATCCGCAGCAACAGTTACTGTATGTGTACCGTCAGCAAGATTGACATAGCCCGTTACCTCACCAAAAGACAACATGTTAACTGCTGGAGTGACTGCTTCGTCAACAAATACGTCCACCGCAGGCGCGTCAGCAACAGCATGAACAACACGTAAATCTGCGCCGCTGTTGATATCATTTAAGATTACTTGCCCTTCTGGTAGCGACACTTGTAATGCTACTGGTGAATCACCAGACCAGGTATTAGGGATCGCGCTAATAAAGTAATCTTGCATATCGGCTAAGGCAACCGTACCTGAGTCATATACCACATCTTTCATTCCTGATGCGGTAATACGAATTTGATAGTCACCATTAGCGACCTCAATTTGCGAACTTACATCTAAATAGTTTGCAGATAATGTTGGAGTCATAGCGCTAATATCTGCATCAGGGGCGGTAACATAAACATCAACATTGCCCGCTGCAGGTGCAGCATGCAGAACTTGTACTCTGGCATAACCAGTAGCAATGTCCATTATTGGGTTTGCAATCAGTTTTAGATTTAGGGTGTCATTAGTCACTAACCCTAATGCCACTGCGGTATATTCCATATCACTTTGCGCATCAAGAGATGTTTCGAGCACGGTTGCAGTGTTACCATCGGCCAAAACAGCATCAACGCTAATATCGTAAGTCGCCGATGATACTTGGATTAGATCACTAGACATGGCGTAATCCACCTTCGACAGTAATGCATTTCCATTAGCGACAACATTCACTAATGGTGCATCACTACCTGCATGAATAACACGTACGAATGAAATTTCTGGCTCTACAGGATCAACAACCATGACATCATCGTCGTCAGAGCAGGCTGTTAAACCAATTAAAGAAACACACAGTGCAAAAGGGTAAATCCGTTTCATTTTAGAAATCCTCATTAAGTATTGTGACCGATTTCTATACGGGGTGATTTATTTGCTGGTTCAAAAAAAATACACACAAATAATTAACTTTTCAGATAAAAAGATATAAATATTTGATGCCAATATAAAATATGCACAAATAATAATTTAGCGCTGGCTGTTTTAAAAAGAATGCTGGCTATGATGAAAATAACCGCGGCACAATATCGCAAATATCATTATAGAGAACGGATGGTAAGAAGTGTTAATACTGCTAGCCTAACGTTTAGACTTATTAGCCTCACCACAAAAAAACCAACATAAACATTATTATCAATTAGTTAATCACCTGTCACTGACACAATTAAACTGTAAAAATATCAATCATTGATGTAACTCTACTTACCTCGCAAGTCTACTTTACACATTAAAATAAAATGTTGTTATCGACGAGCTTGATGCTGTGAAGCGTAGCTTGATCTTTTAGTACCGACTATTTTGCAAGTTCACCCCGTTAGTTTATTAAAACAAAAACTGATCTCATTAATTAACGAATGCGTAACTAATGCTGAACTCAAAAATGGTATGCACTCAAAAAAGGAAAATATAATGTTAAATAAATTCACTACAATCATCGCTATTATCCTTGCTAGTTTAGCGTTCTCGTCAGTTTCTTATGCAGAGCATCATGGTATGAAAAAAGATATCGTTGATGTCGCTGCTGAAAATGGCTCGTTTAATACTCTCGTTGCAGCAGTGAAAGCAGCAGGACTTGTTGAAACATTAAAAGGTGAGGGTCCATTTACAGTATTCGCGCCAACAGATGATGCGTTTGCAAAGTTGCCTGAAGGCACAGTAGAAATGCTTCTTAAACCAGAAAACAAAGATAAACTTGTTGCAGTACTAACTTATCATGTTGTTTCAGGCAAAGTGCTGGCTGCTGATGTAGTTAACCTAGATAGCGCAACTACCGTTGAAGGACAAGCGGTTACCATTGAAGTAAAAGACGGTAATGTTATGGTAAATAATGCACAAGTAATCATGACAGATGTTGAAGCAAGCAACGGTGTGATCCATGTAATTGATACCGTACTGTTACCTAAGTAATCGCTAAGTAATGATGGGGCGTAGCTTTTATGTCACGCCCCTGATTTTTCATTTATAAAAATGCAATCTCACCGACACTGTAATGATCAATTAAAATTAGCATATTGATGTCAGAAGCGATGATGTTCACTTTACACATTAGCCGGTAAATTTATTTTATCCAATTGATATAAACCTCATCCTCGTTAAATAGCATTATTGGCAATGTTAGTGACTTTACCCTTTGCCGATAATTAACATAGAGATAGACAGATTCACAATTAAAATGATCAATTATTTTATTACAGTGTTATAGCCAATAAAAACGGCTTCCTAAGAAGCCGTTAAATCAAATTTAAAATGTGGAAGTTAAATAAAGTACGCAACTAAAATATAAACTAAATGTATGATCTTTATAACAAAGTGCGATCCTGAAAATTAATAATGTTAGAAACTAAAAAGCGGTTAAAATAGTACGATAATAGTGATGTTAGAAACTGATATTCAAGCTCATTAATTAAGCAAAACCACCACAATTAATCCCAGCTAAATATACAATAAAGTCCTTAGATAACCCTCTTTCACAAACATCAATCGCAGTAATATCACCAAATGCTGAAATTGGTTTTTCTAACCAATTAGAAATGCCTTCGTAGTCTCCTGCCCAAGGCAGTAGTAAAGAGAAAATATACGCTATATCTTGTTCTGAAAAATAATGGCCTAGTAATTCTTCTAATTTTTGTTGTTCGTTCATTTTAGTTACAGTCCTCTTAAAGCCCAAAAATTTGCTAGTAGACTATCCAAAAATTCACATGTCATTTGAGTCATCCGCTCGTCACTTAATCCCGACAATCTAAGTATCTGCCATCTAGGAAGTATATTTGGTCTAGTCATAATCATGACTTGAGTAATCCTTCTTATTTGATAATCAGTAATACTTTCAGAGTAACGGGCAAGATAGATTGAAGCCAAGGGCAGTTTATATAGATATTTCTCCACTGACGTTCCAGTATCTAATTGAGAAACAAGCCATTTAATCGATAATCGAGGTCCCGAAACATCATCAAAATGTTTATCGATTATACGAATAAGGGCTCTAACAATTTCCATATCCCTTCTCTTCCAATCAACTCTATTATTTACTACGGGAATAGGGCGCTTATACTTGTTATTAATTTTAAGTAACCAATCTCTATTGTGGCGGTACAACCAAAGATATGTACCTCCATAGCCATTTTCCCTAGCGACTTTGGCCCCGAATTGTTTAACTTGATTTAGCCATATTTTTTGGTTTTCTCGCATTTTTGTTTTTGAGAAAGTCGTTAATTTAACTGTTTTGATATTTGATTTAACTAAAGACCTTCCTCTATCCATAACCTCAGAGAGCTTGATATCTTTTTGAATGGCATAAAGTGCGACTAAATGCTCTAAATAACTGAAGGATTTTCGATGTTTTCTGGTGATTTTATGTAACCAATTAGACTCTGTTTCATTTGGAAATAAATTCATCGAACGTAGCCATTCCTCTGACCAGGCACTCTCAACAGCCTCTTTCAGTAATGGGTAATTACAAAAACAACCTTTTGCGAATCCATTTTTAACAAGTAAATATCTATACAGATTTGTCCATTGCTCAAAACTGAGTGATTGCTGCTCTCCTCGATAAAGCAGCCAGCACACTTGCTCGTCTAACCACTTAGGATTGGATATCAATATCTGAGGTGAAAATGTTTCTATTTGTTGAGTTTGCAGAGGAAAATACTCATGCCTATGTTGCATTGAATGGTAGGGTTGAATATTTACTAGGGGAGTTCCGTGTATACAGCAATGATTTATTCCAACAATTTGATGTATTCTTCTCCAGTAGGGTTCACCGACTGTATTCAGTTGCTCTTCAATACAATCCCGACAAGCTCTCATCACATGTAATTTAGGTATTAGTGATGCGACATAACCAGAAGCGAGGTGAACCGAGCCAAAGCTCTTAAATTGCATATGGTTTAAACATTCTAACCTTCTATTTTCGGGTAGAAATGGACTATACAATGGGAATAGAGTGTGCCCATAAATAAGATCTATGGGCGAGGGTAAATTTAACGAATTAATCGAGGTGAAATCGTTAAGTCGAGAGGGAAAGTTTACTGAAGAAATAACCGAGCGACTGCCAATGACACCGCTGAGTAAACGCTTAGGACTTGTTACGCAAAAGCGTACTCTGGCCCGGCTCAATATGCCATATACTAACTCATCTGGGTAAGGCGCTGGGAAGTTCAGCATAGCTAATCAAATCGCTCATAGACAAGATAAGCTTTTCATTTTTTAGAACGTGATAAAAACTGCCATTTTTATCTTGTGAGAATAAATACCTCAGGTCATCGAGAGGTAGCTTGGACCAATCCTTTCTGCTGATGCGTTTAAAGTCATTACGCTGTAATTTTTCTGGATTTTGGGGCTTTGCTAGAGCTTGATTTGATTTGTTGCTTTTGAGTTTTACTCTTCTCTTATCATGAGAATTTACAAGACGCTCGAAGATCTTATTTTTATCTGACTTAATAGCTGATAAAAAACCCTCTTTTAATCTAAACTCTTTTCTCCTAACGTCCTTCATCAAGCTAACCGTAATCTGCTCTACCCCTGAATTAATTGCTTCTATTTGACATGCTACAAAAAAATGGACGGCAAGACCGATAACCCCTTCGCATGCATCAAACCATTCAGAGCTTAACTCAGCAGAGAGCTCTAGTGATTGATTTTTTAAGCAATTCCGCTTCCAGAGCTTCTTGCTAAATAAAGACCAACGCTCAACGATTAGATCATCTTTACCAGAAAAACGCATCAGTGGATCCCAATCAATATTACTCTGACTAATATCACTGAGCTCATATATCGCATTCGAATTACTTATCAGTAGCAACGGCACCAGATCACCCAAACCGTCGATATGTTCTAGAAAAATGTTACGCTCATCATATTTCCATTTTTCGATTACTTGAAGAGAGTCAATTACAACAAGTCCGACATTGTAAGTAATTAACAAACTTCGTATTTTCAACAATGCGGCTCTAAGATTTGGAGAAACAACAACTTCGCTAGCATACTTTTGTTTCCCAATAGCGTTTTCCAACGATTGTAAAAAAATACTACAATACTCAATCGGGCTTGTAGCTCCTTTTAAATTGACTGACAGATAAACAATCTGAACTTGTTCAGATTTATTAGCATGCCAAATAACACTAGGGTACATTGACAAACATTGCTGCATCACCAACGTTTTGCCAGAACCTTTACATCCAATTATAGATGTAACATTTCGTACAGGACGTGGCGCGCTTAAATCACGCCATGGAACAGTATCGTTACTCATAGCATAATGCAGGTTTTGTCGCTGTTGCTCATAGTTATATAGAGTGTCCTCTCTCGATAGATAACCACTTTTTATAGCTAAATCTATCTTGTCATACACATCTTGAAATTCTGGTACAAGAACGGTGTATTCATCTTTAAGAGAATAAACGCAACGTTTTCGCTCAATATCACTGTCACCAACCGATGCTTGTCGATAATTTGTTTTATTAAAGCTCTCTTTTAATTGTGCTGCATTAAAAGTAGGCATAAGCGCATCAACAAATGGAACACCGCAAAATGAAGGATGTGCTTCATCAATATAACAAGCTTCAAATGCCCTGGGTGGTATTTCGGGTACTAATAGCCGTTGATTACTAAACTCCATTTTTAATCCTCTTCATCCATGAAAAATTTTACTCTTGCATCTGAATTCGCCTGTTCATATATCATTGGCTCATTTATGCATGCATTACTAACAGCCAATTCTGGCTTTAATTTATTATAAACAGTTTGAGACTGCCTGCGTTGCTCACTTTTATCGCCCAAATTAGCTACTTGTTCTGATTTCGATAAGCCATCTATAGCTTCTTTTCGCTCACATGTAGCAACCTCAGTGACTTTTTCATTTTCAATAAAATCAGCGGTTCTTTTCACTTCATAAGAATGTTGTGCATTTGCATTACTATGTTTACGTTTTTTAAGATCATCGATAACATCAGCCCAAGGCAGACCTTTAAACCGTCGAAAATGTGGTTCAAGCTCGCATCGAAGATACTCATGCGCACCTTCACTAGGTACTATAAAAATAGCTGTAGCATCACTTTTATCGCGTACAACAACTTGCTTCTGCTGACTTCTATTAACTTTAACGCGAAGACCAGACAATTCCGGATGCACATATTTAACACCATCGATTGTTAAAATATTTCTATTTGAAATTGTCGCGGTTTCTTGTTCAAGTAATGAAAACCAAAAAAAATCTTTGTTTATCAATTGAAGAGAACCAGTCCTATGAGCGACACCCCATTTCCAAATATTATTCGGTGTCGTAGCTAATTCGGCCGGGAAGTCATTATCGCCATCCCATTTATCTAGCGGTTTGTTATTGAGTACAAGAATAGCTTTCAAGATGATTTTATTTAACTCATCAAGGTGCATGGTATAGTTCTTCTGGCTACTCATTCCGCCTGATTTTTTTGAAGTATATTGAGATACTAATCCGGGTAACTGGTGCCTTAACTCAGCATGTATACGACCAAATACACGCTCGCCATCCCCTCTTTTGTTTGGTTGTCCTGCGCCACTATTTATTATTGAAATATTGTGCATAGATGTCGCGGCTTCAATATTTTTAGTTCTAAAGTCGGAGCCTAAATCCGCAAAAAAAGCCTTGGGAAGGCCCTCCATAGGCCACTCATTCTGTTGAATATCCATTCCATGCTTTGCACATAACTTTACTTTGTTAGAAATAGCACTCGTCATCGCATTAACTACGTTGAAGTATGATGCAGGTGTTAACACTAATAAAAAGCCAGTAATTGCAGATGAGTAATCATCAACACATAGGTATAAAACCGGTCGCCCGAGCAACAGTCGATCATCATTAGCTACTCCAATATCAAATGGCGTAGAATCTATTGAATAAGATGATCCTGGGCCTACCATATCTTTTCTAACACTCGATGTTAGCTGACTATTGTTAGCTTTAAAGTAGATTTCACCATGTTTTGCTTGAGCTCTTCGCTCAACAGTAAAACAACTGTTGTAATATGCTTTCAACATAGACTTACTGGGTTTTCCACTGCTCAAACGGCTTATATCACCACCACAAAATCGCGCTAATAAGTCAGTATATGCAGCATTTAAATCACAACTGTTAACCTTTTTTCCTTTTTTATCAATCAAATAACGCTCTGAAAAAATGGTATTTAAGAGTGCGGAATGCATCATTCTTTCTAGCGCTGGTGACCAAAGTGAATTAGGTAAATCACCGAATTCTTTCGGACGCCCCAGACGAACACCGTTTCGAGTCTTTTTCTTGCCCTTTCCTCCGCAATAACAGTAATCTGGCAATAAAGTATTTATGCTTTGTCCTCGCTGCCAATATCGCCTCGCATAGCGGTATATCGTACTTTTAGAACCAAAACTTTGAGCAGTTAATATCTCGACTATTGCGCTTCTAACATTTTTGTCGTAAAACTCATCATTTTGAATCAGTGGTATTATCCTTTCGTAATTGCTGTCTCTCTTATTCAAGTAAACGCTACCAGCCGTATATGCCCGATTGATAATTTCAATCCATGGATCATCAATTTCAACTATTTCGTCATGTAAGTCTATATCTTCGGCATCGACTTTAAATGGAAGAGCACTAGTGCTTTCTATATCAATAAAAATACAGCAATAGTCTAAATTTTTTAAAAGACGACAAGGACGTTCATTCCACAAATAAACAGCATTCGGGCGCAGAAACTCAATCATAACTCCGCCTCAAACAATATATCTTGCCCTAAGAATTCATGAAATTCCTTGTTTAAGTCAAAATGTAAAAATCCGAGTTGCAATAAGCATTTCAACTCGTTTAAGTGTGTGCCTGCTGGCATTTGATTCTCGTCATCGAAACGAGCTAGAATTTGTGTCAGTTTCTCTGATGATGAAGCTTGAAGCTGCTCATAGATATTTGATGCTCTAGATTTAGCATCATCTAATTGATATTGAGATGCATCCGCCGTTAAGAACCACTCTATATTTCTCAAAGCATTAGTATCAATATCTTTTTCAGTGATCACTAACAGCGGGATATTTCTTTTTGCTAGTGTTTCTTTCTCAAGCAACAATTTTTCTACTGTTCTGTAGTTATTAAGATCTTTAGCATATTTAACATATATGCCAATCTGCTTAGCCTCAACCCCTTGGTAAGTAACAACAAAATCGGTCGTTAACGGTAATTTTTCTTGATTGTTTTGCGGTGGGTGATTAACGCCAAGCTCAAAAGCTACTTTAAGTGACAACGGTAAGTCGTGTGAATATTGTTCTTTGATTTCAATGATATTCGGGTGAATATCTAAGAGAAGAAACACTTGATACTCAAGCTTAGATAAAAGATGACATACACGACCAGTGGTTCTACTTTTAATACGCCACATTTGCCCCTGTGACGAACACGATTGTATCGTGACGCCTGGCTTGTATTCATCTATTGAATTATGTTCACTGTTGCATCCATCGTATAAGTCCATTTGTCTTTGCCCTTGATCATCAGCGCAACCAAAATTTTTACTCAACATCGTCAAATTCCTTTTCAACATACATCGCATCATCCTGAGCGATTACTTCTAAAACAATCTTAGCACAAAAAACAAACTAGTAAATGTAAGCTATTGATAACAAATAACAAAACTGGATATCATAACAAAGCAAAAAACAATCTGGATAAATGGGGTCTATAGTATTCAAACAGTTAGATATTTTTTTTGAATAAAAAAAAGTGAAAATAAATGCAAAAAACTTAGTTTTGTGACTAAATTTGACTCATGATTTTTGGTTTTTGCTGAAAATAACGGGGGAATATTTTGGACTTAGCGAGTGATGTTGATGCTGCTTTATAAAAATTAGCGTGTGATTGCCATCATAAAATGCTGGCTAAAATAGTGAGGGATACTTCAAAGCGCAAACGCAGTCAAAGGCTATTCCAGTGCTTTGTGGATACGAGAACGAGCTTACAACTCGATGCGATGTCAGAGCTAAGAATCATTTTAAAAAAAAACTTCAATCAAACGCGAAACTTACATACTAAAAGTGACTTCTTACCTTATCTCGGAACGCTTTACCAAATGTAGAGTGATCATTACGCTCATAACGGATTCTACCAGCAACAATGCATGGTGATATGTGTAGTTTACTTGCAAGTTTTTGCACACAATCAACATCTTTCACTTCGGCTAAACTCGAAGAACCTGATGGAATTAAGCTTTCCTGGGCTAATGCATCGGCCTCTTGTTCAACTTCATCGGCGCCTTCAGCATCTAAATTATCCAAGTACCATGTTTCAGTACCATCCACATGCAACGCAATATGTGCTAACTCATGCATCAACGAAAACCAAAAGTTATCTAATTTATCGTAGCGTAATGTAAGTGCAACGACAGGGTTACCGCTAGCAGAAATGCATACAGCGCCATCTAAATAAGTTTTTGGTAAATGAGCTTCAATAATTAAATGAATACCATGGCGGTTCAAAAACTCTTTCGCTAACTTAGGCCCTTGATCAGACCATGATAACTGAGCCAATTTTTTCATCCAGTTAGCATCAACTGTACCTTTAACATATTTAGCTGGTAG
>TARA_R110002126_G_scaffold684_10_pt1 | contig 14053 bp, 20 predicted proteins | sample TARA_R110002126 | Tara Oceans TARA_R110002126 (sample SAMEA4397536) | marine metagenome | biome: Polar Biome; feature: [DCM] deep chlorophyll maximum layer (ENVO:01000326); material: water (ENVO:00002006), including particulate matter (ENVO:01000060) such as... | depth 30 m
TTAGTGTTGGTGTGTTCGTTCATTTTATTTAATCTCCCTTTTGTATTCTATGTGAGTCAGAATCAAAGTGTTCAGTTGAAAATTCGAACAACTCAGTGTCTTCTATCGCGATCATTTGATGTCTTAGCCCTGTCCACACGTGAAAATTGTCTCCAGGGCTAAGGATGATTTCATCGGCTTCGCTAAGATCATCGCCGCGTGAATATTTTACCAAAATTTTGCCAGACTGTACATAAAACACCTCATCTTTTAGTTCATGGTAATGCCACGAGCAGCGTTTTCCCTTTACAAAATATAGTAATTTGCCGCAATATAAATTGCTATTTACTATCCATTTCTCGAATCCCCAACCTTTGGGGACAAATTTAATTTCTAAAGAAGTTTTCATCTTTTATTCCTTTGTCGTCAATGTAAATGTCGCCGGCCGGCTTCCCTAAGAAGAGTCGGTGGTATTTCACTCCCCATTCTTCTAATTGTTCTCTTGTCATCTCATAAAATGCTGAGTATGCATATGATTCAGAGTTATCGCCGCGGCCCATGCCGCGGGCTGTTTGAAAGAGGATCTTATGGCCGTCATCATATAGTTTGTTGACTTCTTCGATCCTATCAATAAAGGGTTCTGCCAATTCGTATTGGCCCTCTGTTAACGTGCAAATAGTTCCGTCTATATCGAATACATATACCATTCTTATTTTTTCACTCTTATCTTTTCTCTTGGCACAAAAACGAATTCGCCGCCGCGTTGATTAAGAATTTCTGGAGGGACTCGGCGGCCTACCTCATCAAATATTAGATAATCTAGCTTTGCAAAATTTTGAAAATCGTAACCGCCATCTTTAACATCAATCCAGCCGGGGTATCCCTCAAGGGTTGAATAAAACTTATAGTGATATCCCATTTGCCAAATCGGTCGTACTTCTTCAATAAGGTTGGTCATCCCGTGTAGAGCGATTGTTTCCATTCCCTCAATATCTACTTTGACTAGATCTGGTAGCGGAATTTTGTTGTTCTCTATAAAGTCGTCTAAACGATAGTATTCTATTTTGTCTTTCTTTTCATACCCATCGTCCATACAACTATTAAATTTTGATTCCACGGAATATTCTTTATCACTAACTGCACAAAGATGGTTAGTTATATTATACACCTCAGTATTCTTTTTGCATCTGTGGAAGTTATCTGGGAATCCTTCAAACGCATGGATTTCCATCCCCTCAAGGGCCATGGGGATCGCGAATGTCCCGATATAAGAACCTACATCATAGACTATTGATGAGGGTTTAAGCAGATCAACTATCATATGAAATTGGTGGTCTTGGCGATGAAAGAGGGTACCGTTGATAATATGCTTGTCCATATTATGACCCTCTGTTAGTAGATCATAAAAATCTATGTCGTGTTGTTGGCCGGCCGTGGTAATGTAAGTTATCTTTTTATGCATTTTTTATATCCTCTTTCGTCAATACATATGTTCCCATGTGTGAAACAGAGATGCTAGCCAATCGGTTTGCTACCGGTATCGCTTCTTCAATTGTACCATGTTTTAAGAATCCGTATACCATAGCAGACAGAAAAACATCGCCGGCTCCGCAAACGTCGAAGACTTCAACGGTTTTTGTCGGGTATGTTGTACCATCGTAAAGGGCGCCTGACTCACCGAGGGTGATGATAAATTCTCCGCCCGAGGGCAGCGCTTCTAAACTTTCAGATTCTTTCTCGTTGATCTTGATGAAACATCCGGCGAAACAAGATAGATCTGTTTTTTTGCTATCAACAAAAATGGGGATATTTGTGTCTAATCTTTTAAAATACTCAATTATTTTGCAGCAAGTCTCTGATGGGAGAAAACCTTTGTTGTAGTCGCTTATAACAACGGCATCGGGTGGAGATGTTTTTAGATAGGCTTCGTCGAAAGGCACGATATCTTGGTGTTCTCCTTCATCCCATCTTAACAGGTGTTGATTGTGGCGAGTATCTATGAACCGGTGCTTTCTAATTTTCTCGGTATTTGTATAATGAGAGACAAATAACCCAAAGGCTTCTAAGTTGAGGCGGACATTCCCAGACATTCCTTTAAGGATATCCCGGCTAGTTTCTCTTAAAATCGGGACAGGTGCTTCTGGACTAATCCTTTCACATACCCCGTAATGATATACGTCATCACAGCTATCGCCGATTAAAACTACTTTGTAATATTTTTGTTGTGGAATATCCATCAATTTTCTCAAAAAATTCTAGTTTCTTTGCATGTTCGGATCCGACCACGCATTTCTCTTTATACTCGATACCGACGACCATCAAATCGGGAGAAAGGTTTCTCACCATTTCAATCAACTCTTCTTCAGAATCAAAAATTAGAGCGCGGTCGACTGCCTCTAAACTTTCTAGCATAAGCTTTCTGTCTTGTTGGTTGTTAAACGGCCGGTCTTTTCCTTTAAGAGATTTAACTCTTAAATCTGAATCTATTCCTATAGTAACATGATCACACTTACTTTTTAAGTATTTAAATAGTTTTATGTGGCCAACATGCAAAATATCATAGCATCCGTTAGTGAATCCGGTTGTCATCGGGGAGTGTTCCAGAAGTCAACATACTTCTTTATTCCGCCAGAAAGAGAAATAAATGGTTTATTATACTTTCCAACAGTTCTTAATTTATCAAGATCTGCTCTGGTAAACTTTTGATATTGGCTGGCTACTTGGGGTGGGACGGGGACTTCTTTTATTTTAAAGTCGTAGTATCCGCTCATTATCTCAGGTATCGTAGAAAATGCTTCAGCTATACCTGTGGCACAATTAAAGATGCCGCTGATATCCTTATTATCGATGAAATGTTTATTGACAGAGATAACGTCGTCAATATAAGTAAAGTCTCTCAAGAAGTTATTAGATCCTTCGAATATTTTAATTTCACCGTGTGCATCGATTTGCTTCTTAAACTGACATATGACCGAAGCCATTTTGTCTTTAGTTTCTTCCCAAGGACCATATACATTAAAATATCGGAGGCCGACAATTTGTGGGGGGCTCGAATAGTTCATAAAAGCAGACATATAATCATCAAAAAGTCTTTTTGAATTTGCATATACATTCTTGGGGCTTAGATGAGAGCATTCATGGAATGGTCCGTCGCCGTATACTGAAGCCGAAGAAGCGTATATCAAACGGATATCGTGTTCGAGGCAGCTATGAAAAAGAGCATGGCTATAATCAAAGTTAAGTCCCATCATATACTTCGGATCGTGAATTGTTGTGCTTGAGCAGGCGCCTTGGTGAAGGACAATTTCTATCTTCTTTGCGAATGCCGGATTTTCTAAATCTTCTAAAAATTGGGTCGGAGTAGAGGTAGGGTGAGTCGGTTGGGTATCCCCCACAAACTTATCAGAGAAGTCTACTAGTAGAATGTCTCGGACATGCTTTAGGCTCTGGTATAAATTCCAGCCAATGAATCCCGCGGCGCCGGTTATAACTATCACTGAGTGATTACCTCTTCAAATTTTATAAGGGCGGCACCTACATTATCAGAGATCTTGTCGATTAATGGCGCGCCAGATAAACTAGAAAAGTCTTCACTGAAAAATCCTACTAGTTTTGGTGTAGTTATAACTTCACAATCGAGCATTTTCGCTTCAGCGCAGACTCTTGAGAAAGTTTCGAGCACTTGAGGAAAAAATATAAATGTTTCACATAGAGAAAGAGATAAGAGAAACTTAACGTAATCCGGTGAACCGATCATTGATGGAAGGATATTGTTCTTAGCACAATATTGTTCTGCTTGGGACGTCCCTTTAACAGGGTTATTACTTTGTAAGATCCCGTATTCTTTTGATTTTCCCGATGTACACCCAATCTCTCGAATGGTACTCATCTCTTCTTTGGACCAGAGACTGCAGGCAATGTTATGAACGTTATCTATTTGTAAGTTAGCTTCTATAACTTCTTTGCATACTTTGCTTAATACGAATACTTTTCTTGCTGAGCTATAGAAATCTCCGTTAACGATCATGTTCTTTGGAACGACGAAATCTTTAAAGGCGGCGGGGTTCCGGTTTGTGACATATTTGTGATCATGCTCATAGATAATATAATTTTGTTTCTGCATCAAATACAGTTTAGCTTGCTGAGATAGCCTAGTGAAATTACTAACAATAAAAAAATCGTAGCATTCTATTACAGAATCAACCATATAGGTGTGGACAGGGATGACTTGCATTCCTAATTGACACAAATGAGATAGCAGGACTGAATCATTCTTTTCAGCCCCGCCAATTATCTCGTTATCAAAGAAGTCTTGCAAGAATGCTATTTTCATAAAATTTCAATTTCTGATAATGATTGATTCCAGGCCGCGGCGTCTTCTGCATCGATAGCATCGATGAATTCATCATACATTTTTTGTTCGTCGAACCGAGCAGTCACTTGTTCTGCATACTTTTGTGCAGCTTCTACTGATTCCGGCCCAGATTGCAAATCAGTATAACACTCTCTTAATTTTTGTTTATAAGAAGTTTCGCGAGCATATGCCCAGCCTGACGTTTCAAGAATAATATTCTCCCAGACAACCTCGGGCTGGACTTTGTGAATATCATATGCGACATTATAGAAATGTTCTTTACCATTTTCATCACACAAGAAGTCCATCTGGCCAGACCAGCCGGTTGCGACGACGGGAAGGCCGCTGTATACCGCTTCAAAAATTGGTAGACCGAAACCCTCGCCATGTGGGATCGCGACGAAGGCAGAGATGCTGTCTTGCTTATAAAGCGCATGCATTTCTGTGTCAGTCATATCTCCGTGGAGTAGATAAACTTTACATTTACGATCTGGGTAATCTGCTAATATAGCCTTCAGGTTTCCTTCGCAGAATTCTCTATCCATTAACGAGTTCTTAGACTGGTTTGTTTTAATAACAAATCCAACTTCGTCTTCCTTGAATTCTTCTACAAACCATTTAATCATATTTATTACATTTTTCCTGGGGCCCCATTGGGCGACGGCCAGGAAGTTAGTCTTAAATTTTAGATCTAATTCTAAATCTGATGACGTTTCATATACTTTTACAGGGTAATTAACCGCAACGCAGCGCGTTGTAAGTTTTAGATTAATCTCTTGTCCAGTTGCCTCATCTGCACCCGAATATGAGGTTTTTTCAAAAACATCCTTTGAGTGATTCGATACAACAACTATTCTATCCATTTGATTTGCAGCTTGCAGCCAGACATGTGAGACTTGTGTTGTTTCAATACCGGCGGTATATCCTATGTTGATGGGAGCATAGCTCTGCCATTCGTTCGGAATAGTAACTTGGATGGATGTATCGAACTGGCCGCCTTGGCTGGTATACGCGATTGTTTTTTCTATTGTTTCGTCGATCCACGCTTTCTCCTCGTCATAAGAAGATATCCACGAGGTTTGGCCCCATGCAAGGGGGCGTACGTATACTTCGAATAAATCCGATCGGCTTCGTAATGCCCTAAGCGCAAACCTGGCTTGTTCACCATAACCAGAACGTGTGAGTAGGGGCCCTACTAAAAGTACTTTTAATTTCATGCTACCTCCAATAGGTGCCAGCGTTGGTAGCCCTCTCTGTTTTCCCAGGAGCCGTGTTTTTCGACAAATTCATCCATTAATTTTACCCAGTTTTTCTCATAATCTTCAAAATTATAATTTGTGTTTACATGTTGGATGCCCTGCTGGGCCATCTTTTTATATTTTGGCTTGCTAAGTTTGAGTGCTTTAGACATTGCCGACTCAAAATCAGATTGAGAGATTCTATCTTCATAAATATATGGGACGTCTAAGGAGCCAATTACCGCCTTACTTGCAGGTTGAATACCCCATCCAAACCAATCGGAACCGTTTGTAACCTGCTCTTGGAGACCGCCGGTCATATTAACAATGATTGGGGTGCCGCAGGATAAAGACTCAAGAGTGCCTAAGCCAAATCCTTCGGCATCAGCAATATTAATTGTATAGTCTGCCATGTTATAGTATAATGCAAGTTCTTCTGCAGATACTTTATTAGTAGACAGCAGTACTTGTCCTTCACCTACACCTATATGATCGATAATGTGAGGGAGGTCTTGTCCATGAGGATCGCGCGCATCTGTGTGCATCAGCAAAGTAGCGCTGTCGTGGCCGACTTTATCTAACCATTCTTTGAACCACCAAATAAGAGTTCCACTCTGCTTACGGCGGGCGTTCCTGTTATTCCAAAAGAAGATCTTCTTCTTGGGATTTTGTGTTTCTGGAGTGCTAGACATAGAAGTAACTTGTTCTCTCGCTATCTTGAGCCTTGCCACTGATTCTGGATCTGTTAGCTTTTTGAAGATATTGTTATTTACTGCGTGCGGGAGGTAATGAGCAGAAACATCTGGCGCAGATTCCCTCACGATATCGTAGGTTACCTTCGAAATACAGACAACTTCATCGGTTGAGCGATAATATCTCCTGTTAAAGGTAGGGGCCGGGTGATTGTCCCATACATGATAGTAAATCATTGGAACATTGGCACGGACTTCATTTTCGATCTCCCATAACCAACCATAAAATCTAGGATCGGTCATAAACCACAAAGCATCCGGCTTTTCTTTTTGAAGAACCGATCTAATGATTTCGGGAGAACCGTAGCCGTCGACGGGATAGATCTTCCAATCTTCTCCATATGGTTCGACCTTCTGTGGAGAGTAATCTTTATGTTGCATTGCTCCGCCTAGGCAGACAAAGCTATACCGCCCGGTTCTAAGAAGGGCCTCAATCATATATTTTGTTTGAGTCCCAACGCCGGACGGTGAGAGTGGGTGATCCGAAAGGACCAGGATTTTAGTTTTTTTCATTTATTCCTCAAGGACAGTGTTCTGTCTTATAAAATTTGCAGCCATATCCGCCGGTGCAGGACATCCGATTTTTAATGTATCGCTTGCTTTTAATATTATACAACGCGGTGTTCAAAAGTTTAAGGACATTTTCTGTTTTTTTATTTCCGCTTGTGACTCGGAAGAACTCAACATGATTTTTCTTTGCAGTTCTTTTAAGTAATGCAAAGTGGGTTTCGACGTTAGACGGGTCAATTCCCATCTTCTGACAGAAGAAATGTTTATATAAAGTAAGTTGGTAAGAGACCATTTTATCGGATCTCTTCCGTGAGTCCCAACCCCAAGAACAAGTCTTCCAGTCAAAGATATGAATTTTGCCGTCTGGGGTAGTTACAATTGCGTCGATGTATCCTTTAAAGTTATAACCTTCTTCGGTTTCAATATCCTCCATCAGGGGCATCTCAACTGCGAGGACTTCATATTCTTCAAAATAATCTTTAAGGCCGTCTTCAATTTCAGGAATTATTTTCTTTCCTTGTTCGAACATGCTAACAACGAGCTTTTTATCGATGACAACATCATCGTCAAGGGCAGAAATATTCTTCTTTAACTCTTGGACAAAGAATTCTTCATCGATGTCTTCTTGAAGTAGTTTCTTTTCACAGACAGAGTGAAGAGCAGAACCGAAAGCGGTATAAGCATTTCCTTTAAATCCCTCAATCTTGTCTACGCGTGTTAGTTTGTGATACCAAGCGCAAAAACTCCAGTCTTTTAGCTCAGAATAAGAAATATGTGGCATATTCCCTCCATTTATACTCTATTATAACCGCTTAACAAACAACTGTCAAGAAGAATCTACATCATTTAATAAAATAATTTTCTCAAACACGGCCGGGCTGACCATTTTTAAGGAGTTGTGTAGATCTGGGTTCATATAAAATTCAGTAAATGAAGTTGCGAAATATTCTCTCAGGGAAGTGGGGGCGTATGCATTGATGAAGAGGCCGCTACAGACTACATTGAGCTTGTCGTACCCAACGGTGTTTAATAAGAAGTCATCAAATTCTTTATCATATTCTATAGCTGCGAAGAAGGATAGTGGAGTTTTGTGTCCGATTGACCATAATTCATCGTGAAGCCTCTTTCTCTTCTGGAGAAATTCTTTTCGGATGGCATAATCTCCATAAATTTCATAGTTATAATTTTCTTCAACACAGTGGGAGATTTCATGAACGATATCATCTACCATATCACTCTCATCATCCTGAATATTAGAGACGTGTAGTATCGCGTCCTGGTAAAACGCATTGATCTGCCGTTCTTCAAATTCTTTGAACCAGCCAACCACGATCATTTCAACATCAGAAATTAAGTGCATTGGTATTCGGGATTCAACATCAGAGATTACTTTCTCGACATCGATATCTTTGTTTTCTATTTTGTCTTTAAAATAGACGTGAATACCGCCGGGGGTATAAAAATCAGTCTGTTGTTCCATTAACTGTGTCTGTTTCTGTTTTAAATAAGATTTCAGCATCGTCTAATCCTAGTTGGTATCCTCGAAGGAAGTTTTCTTCAGCAAAAGCAAAAACGAACTCTGGGAATTCAGTAGCTAATACTTCTGATATCATTTGAACGGTTACTTCTTCGTTATCTAATTTTGTGCCAGTATACTCAACCAAATAATTTTTAAGCTTTGATTCTGAGTCCGGCTGGACTGTCATAGCGAGCATTGGGTTTTCAAGTGCTTCTAACTCACTAATAGTCTGTGTATTCTTATCCATGTTTTATATACTATCCTTTGTATTTATAAAATCTTTGAAGCCAGGGTGGCTAGCTCACTACGTTCACCCTTCCGGAATGTCATATGTCCGGAGATAGGATGTTGTTTGAAACTTTCAACAGCGTGAACTAATCCATTTGAAGTCTCATTAACATAAATGTTATCAATTTGTTCGACATCACCGGTGAGGATAATCTTTGTACCCTCACCGATACGAGTGATTATGGTTTTAATCTCGTGTTTCGTTAAGTTTTGGGCTTCATCAATTACGATAAACGCATTTGAGATTGATCTTCCGCGAATATAAGTTAGGGCTTCGATTTCAATCTTGCCTTTCTCCATATACATTTCTAAACTAGTCCGATCACCCATAAGAAACTTGAGGTTATCCTGAATTGGCATAAGCCATGGCAACATCTTCTCTTCCATCGTTCCTGGTAAGAAGCCAATGTCTTTTCCAAGAGGCTGGATCGGGCGTGATACAATTAATCTGGTGTAATGATTATTTTCTGAGCGAAGACCGATAGTCTGTTGCAGGCCGGCCGCGATCGCTAAAAGAGTCTTTCCCGAGCCGGCTCTACCGATGAGAGATACAATCTTGATATCGGGGTTCATAAGCATGTCGATTGCGAAGGCCTGTTCTTTGTTCCTTGACTCGATATTCCAATCCGGTAAGGTTTTATGGATTACTTTTTTCAAGGGCTCATGGAGGGTCTTGAAGCGTGCTAAAGCTGACTTCTTCTCGTTAGCGTTGCTTACCATCATAATATACTGGTTGGGATGGGCGGTTATTTTTGAATCTTCGAGATATTGTTCCGGATAGATATCGTCGCCGGCGTAAAACCGATCGATCACTTCGTCGTCAAAAGATTGAACGATGAAGCCGTTGTAAAGTTCGTCAAATGATCTTACAGCTTCTTCCGAGATGTAATCCTCGGCAGGGATCCCTATCGAATCACAAATCACTCGCATGTTAATATCACGGCTAACAAGAATTGTCTTCCTGTCTTTAACACTGCCTTGAATACTCTTAGCCGTAGCCATGATAATATGATCTGGCTGTCGAATGTCTAAATCTGCTGGAAAGATCACATTCTTCAAATTAGTGAAGGAAATAACCTTGAGGATACCTAGGCCTTCGTCAATCGAGATTCCTTTTTCTAAGGATCCCTTGGCGCGCAAACCATCCATCGTGCGGATGAATTGTCTTGCATTAGCGCCGACCGAATCTTGTCGCTTCTTATGGTTATCAATTTCTTCAAGCACTTTGAGGGGAATAAAGATATCGTGATTGTCAAACTTGAACAAAGCATCTGCGTCTGTTAAACAGACGCTAGTGTCAAGCACATAATTTTTCTTAGTCATGGGGCTCCCTGATATTGTGTATATAGTATCTTATGGCAAATGGTAGCATTCAGAATCATCGCCGTGAACAATAAGTAAGGGGTTTAATTTTCTTCTTATACGGTATTCCATATTAATATATTAACCGGTTATCACTGGCTTGTCAACAAGAAAATTATAAATATTGTTCTGTTATCTGTTTTATGGACTCTTCATTGAATCCTCGGAGCCCGAAAAGCACAGTTCCGTCCCGGTCGACCCAAATAAAAGTTGGCCAGCTTTGGACAGGAAAACCGAAGGGTTCTGCAGGAGATTGGAGCATTGTTCGACTGCCTTGCAGAACGGGAGCACTATTGATTCCATATGCGGAAGCCCAATCTTGGGTATCTGCTAATTCTACAGTGCTATCTTGAAGATCAGCAATTAGGATGCTGACGTATTGGAACCCATCGCCTGCATAGCCATCTTGGGTGGTTTGTGCGGTGGCTGCGGCTGATTGGCAGGGGGCGCACCACATTGCAGATAAATCCAACAGTAGGAGGTCGCCTATGCCTTCTGATAGTTGCCATGGTTCATCATTTTGATCTAACAACATAAAATCGCACGCTTTATCTCCGACATCCCACCCGCAGGCAGAATCATATTGAAATCCCGCGGATACAATTGGTGTGGGGGGTGCGGAGTCCTCAGCGGGAGTATCCAGTTTTGCAGGACAGCACCCAGAAACAGTGAGACCCAGGAAGAAAAATAAAATTGTATTTTTTAGCACTGTTCGCTTATCTCCCTAAAGTAGATAGTGTCTCAAATTTGTTTTTTCTTGGAACGGTGCCTGGATCTACGAATTATTTTTATTATATCTGATTCATAAGTGAAGGTGGCAATATCCTTTGGAAAACAGTATGGGATGCCCCATCTCTTCTTTAATTCTTTGGCTTCACTCTCTTTTGTTAGTTCACATTCCCAGCCGGTATAACCAGCCCAGTCTGTAGCATTACCTTTGCTTGGTTTGACTACCACTCTGTTTAAAAGTTTAACATGAATATCGAAAATTGCTGGACACATCGGAGTTCTAATCAGAACTATATCTCCTTTCTTATAAGTCATTAAAGCAGCTAAAATGTGTCCAGCACCTGGGTTCATATAATTCTGCACCACCAACTGTGATTTCTGCAATATCATCTATCTTTTTATGTGTATAATATGCGTCTTCCTCACATATTGTGCAAACCGCAGGACATTTTTCTATATGAGTGGCCCAGGGGAATAGAGCTTCAATCTCTTCAAATGCTTTTCCGGTTGCGGACAAATCTAAAGATGAAACTACAATTGTCTTTCCTCTTTTGAATAGGTCAATAAGTACTCGGGATATTCCTTGGAGCATGAAAGCTTCATCGACAGCTACCACATCAAATTGATCATGGTGATTCATATAATTCATTACGTCTTTTCCGGACTCAACTATCTTGGCCGGCATAGAGGCGCCAGAGTGGGTAGTGATATTACACTCCGAATATCGAGTATCTATATTCGGTTTAAATGCAACGATTTTTCGTTTTTGATATTTATATCGGTCTAAGGCAGCAAATAAGCGCGTGGTCTTAGAGCCAAACATCGGGCCCGTGAAGATAATAAATTTGGGGTTCATTAATATGTCCTAAATGAAGCGGGAGACGAAATTTGAACTTGCGGGCGACACATTGGCAACGTGGGGGCTCTATTACTGAGCTACTCCCGCGAAGGTGGTGGGGGATCTTGATATATTGTATCAAAATTTGAATAATCTGATATTTGAAAAATACTTTTGTTTGGCGGCATTACTGTTTTATTTAAAAAGTAGATGTAGGCCAAAGCAGCGACTAGCATACTCAATATTGCTTGAAAAACTAAATCAGCCATATAATAGATAGCTGTCAAATATTTAAATGGCTGGGGCGGAAGGACTTGAACCTACAACCTCCTGGTTAACAGCCAGGCGTTCTGCCAATTGAACTACACCCCAATATCCGGTTATTTAGCCGCGGGCCAGGGAACCGGAAAACCTCTGCCTACGTGACGATCGGCAGCCACGTCTTGTTTATAAAGCGAACAAGATAGCGCTATGCTTCAAAGGTTAGGATACCATTATCAGTTACAACAGAAGCTTCCCAACCACCGAGATAAGGGCTCTTTGAAACAATTTCTGATGCCAGTACTTGGACTTTAGCGCTAAGTGTACAGAAACCACGTTTGTGATCATATCTTTCGGTCGAAGATTCAATAAACCCCTGATCGTAAAAGTTTTCTGTAAGTTGTTCAGTAAGGTAGTCTTCGAAAGAACCGTCCCTCTCATAACTTTCAAGAAACCCATCAGAACGAAGGGAATTGAGAATATTCTCGGTGTATTGAGTAGACACATGTAGCTTTGGTTCTGCAAGCAGACTTGCTAGCTTGCTTACTACACTGGTTTCCTCAAGAGCTGTTTCTATTTCAGATTCGTTATAGACGAGTACGTCGGTACCTTCACTACAAGTTAATGTGACTACCGCATCCGAGGCAAGATTTAACTTCTTAAGCTTTTCATAAATTGACATTTTTTCTCCTTTTAAATGACCCCTCTAATATAACATGTTGTTGATCATTCGTCAAGTATTATCTGTCAGAAGTTTGTCCTGGGTTTCGATTTGGTGGAACTTCAAAATCGCGGACTTTTCTGACCAAAGTAGAAGAACTATCAAGTTTTTCTTCTCCGCCAATGCCCCACAATAATTGTACTCCCAATTCTTCGCAAACAGATTGTTCGGGAGTATTTGTTCTTCCTCTGTCTCCACCGTTAGCAAAAAAAGTAGGAGTGAGCCGGCGTATAGCTTCACATACTGTCCCATCTACATCGTCGACCGAATCAACTACTATAACTCCTTTGATCGCATTAAGAATTTCAATACGACGCTCGAATTCCATAAAAACAAATCCCTTCTTACGATATAGCCAGTCATCTGAGTTTGCTATGACGATTACATCACCATATCTGGCGGCATGTCTGATCATCCGAATATGGCCGGCATGGACGGGATCAAAGCCGCCTGATACCATTACAGTTGGTTTTTCATCAGTCATTTTTTTATTCTCTACTTGTTAGTTTTTGGGTGGAACGTTTTAACTTTGAACCGTGTGCCCAAGTGGCCGCACCTTCTAATCCTAATTTCTAAATCAGAATTAGGATATTCCAGTATAAGCTCATCTTTTAACGCGGACGCTTCTTCATAAGTATCAAAGACTTTCATTTTTTGCCACTTTTTTGGCGTGACTGTTTGGGGGGTGGTTTCTTCAGACATGTTTTCTCCAGTTGTGTTTTATTATACCATATTAATAAAAAATGTATAGGAGATTATGTGCCGGTGTCACCGGTGTCGTTGGTGCCGAAGCCGTACGGATCATCAGGATCATAGTGGTAAGCGACTTCAACATGTTCGTTGGCGGCTGGAAGGACATCAAAGTATACAGTGTTGTCCGAAGATTGGTAATGCCAGTCCCAATTTAGGACGCCATTGACAAAGACTCGAATTGTTGCCTCATTTGAAACAAGATAGGTTAACTCAATTTTCTCGTAAGGTTCAATACGAGTTGAGGCGTCAGCTACACCGGAGGACCAGTCGGCCTCACAGATGTCGACAACGACTCCAGCAAAATAGTTGGTTGCTTCAATGTATCGGAAGCCGATGTTTATTGAAGAGGGTGGACTTAGACAGACGCTATCAGCAACTTCAACATTTACAATACTTGATATGTATGAAGATCCGAAGCGTAAAGAGGAATACCAAGAAGTAAAGTCAGAAACATTATTCAAGTGGGTATTGCTTTGTTCTTCTTCATCGGATACGAAAACAACAAGAAGTGCTGCATCTGGTCTCATCCAGGTCTGGGCATATGCGTTATTAACAATATATTCGTAAGCAGCATCAAATCCATTTTCTTCATGGCCGCGGCCCATACGGTTATACATGTCTATGGCATCGGCGGCGGTGTCACCTGGAACTAAGGGAAATTGGGCTTCAACAGAAGCGTGGCCGGGGTCCGAACTTAGCATTGCTAGACGCCAGCCAGACTCTGGTAATGCATTCATCATTGCTTCGAT
>TARA_R110002126_G_scaffold243141_2_pt1 | contig 14049 bp, 4 predicted proteins | sample TARA_R110002126 | Tara Oceans TARA_R110002126 (sample SAMEA4397536) | marine metagenome | biome: Polar Biome; feature: [DCM] deep chlorophyll maximum layer (ENVO:01000326); material: water (ENVO:00002006), including particulate matter (ENVO:01000060) such as... | depth 30 m
TTGAGGTTGATGCTTTAAACAAGATGTCTGGTAACTTAATGACAGTTAACCCTGATACTGGTCAACCAGAAGCTTTCTTGCCTATGTTGCTTCCTATGTTGGGAGGGTTACTTGGAGCTGGTATGGCAGGTACTGCTGGTTTAGGTATTTTAGGAACTGCTGGTGCAATAGGGTTGGGTAGTGGTTTAGGATCAACTGCTGCAACAGGTAGTCTTAAACAGGGTATAAAGACAGGATTACTTTCATTTGGCACTGCTGGTGTCTTGGGTGGTTTAGGTAGTTTAGGAACAGCTGGAACACCAGGGTTGGCTGGTGGAGCTATAACTACACCAGTTCCAACTATCACTGGTTCTCAATTTGCCCTAGGTTCTGACGCAGCAGGTAAGGCTTTAACTAACCTTCCATCTCAAGTCTTAAAGGGCACAACATTAGGTGGTTTAAACCCAGCAATAGGAGGATCTGCTAATCCTATTTTTAGTACCTTTGCAGACGAAGGTTTCAAAGCAGGTTTAAAAGCTGCTACTCCAGCGTTAACATCTTCTGCTGTTGGTTCATACCCAACAGCTATGAGGGAGATGAGAGGAAACCTTGATGATTATGAAGAAAGTTCTCCTTATCCGTTTGTTCCAGAGGCTAATCCTTTATCACGTACAGTAAGAACAATGGGTTCAGATTTTCAAGGACCAGGTGAGTTTTCTTTCTTTGAGCCATATAGCCAGTCATCAGGTCCAACACCTAGTGATCCTTCTTTTGGACAAACATCTCCTTCTTTTAATCAGTTAGCTTCTAATTATGGGGCTTCTGTACCTAGCTCTTTTCCAATAAATTACTCTACTTCAAACTTTGGAGATGAGCAGAATAGAAATAGAATGCCACAGTTTCCTAAGAATCCTTTTGTACGCAGCTTTGCCGAAGGTGGCGAGCTTCCAATGGGTTTAGACAGTGTACCTGATCAACCAATGATGGAAACAATCGACCCAATGATGGATGAAGTTGATCCAATGATGGAATCAGTTGAGCCAATGGCTGCACCTAGAGACATTACAGAGGAAGAGGCAAAAGATCATGCGAGACTATGGGATGCAACAACTGCTATAATTAAAGACACTTTGGCAGGAGAGCCTGATGAGCCTGGTGATCAAGAAATATTATTAAAAGCTGTAGAAATTTTTGGTCAAGAAACAATAAGTTCTTTAGTTCAACAATTGCAACAAGGAAACACGTTTTCAGGTTTGGTCGAGTCTAATGCTCCAGATGGAGAAGATGTTGTTCCTGTTTCTAAAAGCGGAGAACAGCCTATTCTTGTTGGTGGAGGAGAGTATATACTTCCAGTAGAGGTTACTGATGCTATAGGTGCAGAGAATCTTAATATGGTTACAGAGGCGATTACAGGAGTTGATCCAGAACAGGCACAACGAGAACAAATGAGTGCGTAAATAAATGGGTTATATAGAGCAAGAATTATATAGATGTAGAGAGTGGATAGAAAGTGCTTTAAAAGTTTATGATACTCATGATTTTGAAGATATAAAAGAAGGTGTTTTAAATGGTCGATATCACCTTTGGCATGGAGAAGACGCTTGTATTATTACGGAGTTTATAGAGTATCCAAAGTACAGAGTGTTAAATGTTTTTCTTGGTGGTGGTGATTTAAAAAAATTAATGATTATGAGAAAGAGCGTAGAAAAGTTTGGTAAAGAAACAGGTTGTAAAAAATTAGTAGCATCTGGTCGTAAAGGTTGGTTAAAAGTTTTTAAAAATTCTAAAGACACAAAAAAAGTACATGGTTATATGTATGCAAAGGAGTTAGTCTAATGTCTGGTGGTGGTGGCGGTGGTGTTCAAAGAAGCACTTCAACAGTAACTCAAAGTAATCTTCCCGAATATGCAAGACCATATTTTGAAAGGTTGATGAGTCGTGGAGAGGCACAAAGCCTTGAAGATTATATCCCTTATACAGGAGCAAGGATTGCTAGTACTCCTGCCGATATACTTGCGTCAGAACAGTTAGCCAGGGATGTTTCTTCTGCTCCTACTCCTGGATTTGACACAGCTTATCAGTCTTTTGGAAGGCAAGCTCAGGGGACATCGCCTTTTAGATCAGGTATAGCTGAGATATTTGACCCCTCTATGACAATGGGTAGGTATCAAGATCCTTACACTGCTAATGTTTCTAGGATGTATGATCCTAGACAACAGGTAGGTTCTTACATGAACCCTTATTTAGAAAATGTTCTTGATGTACAACAAAGAAGAGCCCAAGAAAGATTTGATGAAGGTCAAGCAGGAAGAGATTCTCAGGCTGTATCCGCAGGTGCTTTTGGTGGTTCCAGAAGGGCTGTTGCCGATAGACTTGCTAGGCAGGATTTAGATCTAAGACTAAGTGACATGGAGTCGCAAGCTCTTTCTTCTGGGTATTCGGATGCTATGGCTAGGGCTGAGGCACAACAAAAACTGCAAACAGGATTGTCTCAACAATTATTTAGTAATGCTCAAGCCGCAGCTAAAGAGCAACAAGCTATGAGAATTGCTGCTTTGGAAAAAGAGGCTTCTCTTGGTATGGATGCTGCACAAAGGGCAGCTACTTTAGATCCTGCTTTTCAGCAGTATGGATTAGAGCGTGTGCGAGCATTAGCTGGTGCTGGTGAGGCGGCTAGAGGAAGAGACAAAGAATCTCTTGATCTGGCTTACGGGGATTTTATTAACCAAAGAGATTTTCCAAGACAGAACCTGCAATTTTTAGGCAGTCTTTTAAGAGGTGTGCCTATTACTGCTTCTTCTGAAGTTAATCAGTATAAACCTAGTCCCTCCCCATACAATGCACTTTTAGCTTTAGGGCTTGGTGCAGTTAATCCTTTCGGGTGATAATATGAATACAATGACACAGCCTACAGCCGATTCTAGCGGTATTGATATAAACCGAGCCTCTTCTTATTTAAAGACAGTGCCTGATGCAGATCTAGCTACAATTTTTCAGAACAAAAGTATTCCTGAAGTTTTTGTTGTAGCAGAGATGCAGAACAGACAGAGTTTAAGAAGCAAACAATCTGCTCAAAATAATACCTCAGATCAATCTACTATTGCTTCTGGTTTAATGGAGGCTTTTTCTCCTTCTCCTATGCCCATGAATCAACAACCTGTTATGCCTATGAGACAGCAACCTTCTATGATGGGTCAACAGCAAGCACCTGTAATGATGGCAAGAGAAGGTTATAACGTGCCAACCTCACTTTATGGAAGTGAAGGTATGAGAAGTAATCCTTCTCTTGATACTACTCACCAAGCTATAGGGTTTGGGCATAACTTGTCAGATGAAGAGCTTAGAAGAGGTACTGTTATATTAAGTGACGGGAGCGTAATTAGTATAAATAATATGTCTGAGGAAGACGCAAGACGTTTAGCACGAGATGATTACAATAAAAATATTTCTAACGCATCTAATGTTTTTAAAGATTATGGTATAGATTTTAATGATCTTCCTCCTATTGTTCAAGATCAGGTAGGAGATCTAATTTATAATATCGGTCCAGGTAATTTTAGAAACAACCCAGGTTTATTAACAGCTCTTTCTAACAAAGATTATTCTAAGGTTGCGGAAGAATTAATGACTAGTGGAACTATGGCTCAAGGAGAGAAACTTCCTGGGCTAGTTACTAGGGCAACTAATAGATCGCAAAAAATTATAGATATGATTGCTGGATCTAACACTGACACTAGACCATCTGCTGTGGCATCTGTAGAACCTGCGGTTGTAGAAGATGAAATGTCACCATCAAGTCTTGCATCTCTTCTTAGTAGCATTAAGAATGTTGCCAGTGAGTTTAATCCTTTTTCTATGGGTAGTGCTGTAGCAAAAGAATATAATGATCCTAGAGATACTGGTGGTCTGTCTTCTATCCCAATGAGAAAGCCTCAAAGAGAAGAAGTGGTTCCTGATATTCCTATGATGAAACCCGAAATGGCTGAGGTAACTCCTGATATTCCTATGATGAAACCTGAGAGAGAGGAATCCCCTGACATAGAAAAAGCAAGAGAGTTTTTAAGAGCGTTTCAAACTAGAGATCAGCCAGAGGTTATGATGGCTGAGAATGGTTTGGATGTTCCAGAGCAACAAAGATTAAACAAAATTAATTCAATAATTGCACCTATAAAAAACAATATTGTTGTTCTTGAAAATCAATTAGCCGCATTGAATGCTGCAAGGGATAGGTATGATAGCGGAAAAGACAGAAATTTTTTTCTTAGCAACAAACCAGCTTCTGCAACAGAAATAGCTGAACTTGAAGAAAAAATTGATCAAAGAAAATTAGACCTTAAAGCAGCAGAGGAAGAAGCTATATCAACACCTATTAATCAACCTGGTCCTATTACGGGTAATATTGACAAACAGATTTTTACAAGAAAAGAGGATTTAAGCACCATTGATGCTCAAGCTGCTGCTGCTGCTAAAGCTGCTGCTGATGCTAAAGCTGCTGCTGAAAAAGAAAGAAAGAGGTTAGCTGATGAAGCTAAAGATAATGCACCTAATAATCAAGTTGTTGCTGGTGCAACATATACACCTGATAATCCTGCTAGTCAGGAACAAGATAAGAGTGGAAACCTATTTGGACTTTCTACTGGAACCTTGTCTGCAATAGCAGCAGCACTTAAAAGTGAGAACCCTAGTGTCTTTGGGGCGTTGGGTGAATCTCTTGAAGCAGGTCAACAATCTCAAGCAGCAGAAAGAATTACTGCTCAGAAAGAAGCGTATAATCAAGCAATAGCAAATGCTACTCAGCTTAAAATAGGACAAACTCAACAAGCAGAAATGCGTGACTATCTTAGTGATATTGCAAATGAAGATACTATTTTAAATGCTTACAATACTTTGAATCCAAACAATAAAATAGAAAAATTTAATGAATTAACTCTGTCTAACAAAATACAAGCGTTTCAAGCCCTTGCAGGTATTGGTGTGGGTTCAGGTATTAATATTAACAATATAATAAAATCTAACATAAACTCTTGAGCAGGATAAGGGTCAGTAAACAGTGGGTACTTTAAATATTCCTAATCTAGGTCAGTTTTCTGTAGATGATGCAGTGTGGGCACAGCTTGATGAAGCTGGCAGAAATAAAACCATAGAAGATATTAAAGCATCATATGCCGCACCTGAGCCAGAAGAATCCACATCTTTTTTAGATGCTACTGGTTTTGGTCTTACTCAACCTCTTAGAAATATTGGTAGGAGTGCAGAGGCTTTAGGTGCAGACACTATAAGTGATACTTTGCAAAGTATTCCTTCCCCAGAAGGTTATCAACCTGCCACTGATAGGTTTATGGAGCCACAAGAAGGAGACTTCTCATTAGGTGGTTTTGGTCTTGGATATCTGCCCCGTGCTATAGTAGAGCAATCTGGTCAACTAGCTGGATCATTAGCTACATCAGTTGGTGGTCGTGGTGTAGGAGCAGTTGTAGGCTCTGCATTTGGTCCAGTAGGTACAGCAGCAGGGGGTGCTATAGGGTCAGTAGCTGGACCAGCTATATTCGGAGCACTTCAAGTTCTTGGTGAGATTGCTTTTAGTAGAGCAGAAAAAAATAACAGAGAAGAACCTAATGCAGAGGACATAGTAGCTTCTCTAGGAACAAGTGTTCTTGTAGGTGCTGTTGATGCTTTTTCTGCAAAAGTTCTTTTAGGTGCTGCTCCTAATCTAGTTGGCAAGCTTGTTAAAGGTGGTGTTACAGAAGGTGCTACGGAGGCTATACAAAGCTCTGTTGAGCAGGTAGGTGGCTCTCTAGGCACAGAAGAAGGTTTAACCTTTGATGTTAAACAAGCTATTGGAGAGGGAATAATAGGAGCAGGTATAGGAGCACCTGCTAGTGCATTAGTCTCAGGAACCGAGGAGATCTCTGAACCATCAACTACAGAAAGCAAGGATCTTCTTCCTGATCCAGGCACTGCGTTAGTTCCTGCTGGTGGTCGTGATTTAGTTCCTGTTGGTGATGTTTCTACGGAAGAAAGCTTACAGGTAAGTGGTTATGATTATGCACAAGCTAATATAGATACGTTAGCTGATATTCCTGCTGTTAATATAAATACTACTATTGACTTAGAGCAAGATCAGAATGGTAATTGGAGACTTCAGACTAATGATGGTTTCACTCTTGGAAGCTTTAGTCCTGGAAATTATAATGGTGACGCTGAAAGAGCAAGGTTAGAAGCTAACGAAGCTAAGAAGTTCTTTAATGATAATTTACTAGGAGCTATAGAAAAAAGAGAAGGTATTATTACAGAAGAAAAAGCAAGAAAGTCTTTACAAGACGCTAAGATAAAAGAGACTGAAGCTACATTAAACGCTGCAAGAGAGGCTTCAACACCTATAGATCCTTTCTCCGTTGATGAGATTAATGAGATTGGAGGAACGATTGGTATTGCTTCTTTAGGTAATAGTGTTGCTTCAAAAAGAACAGCCCAGGCTGGTATAAATGTTCAGGTGGGTGAGGATATAAGACAAGATGATAAATATACTATTGATGATATAGTTTCTTCTGTACCTGATAATCAAAAGCAATCCGCACGAGATGCTCTTTTAAGAAAAAGAAAACCTAATCTTATTGAAAACATAAAGCAATTAGCTATTAATGAACTTGCAAGTACTAAAAATATTAAGACATCAGGTAGAGCTTGGGATACTTTTCTAAGAAGAACTACTGGAGCTTCTAAAATTGATAGCATGTCTGAAGTTCAAAAAGGTGTCCTATACGATTCTATAAATAAACTGCCTGTGTTTGAAAGTATTCAAGGATCTAAACCAGTTGATGTCCCTGTTCTTTCATCCCCTGACTTTACGTCTTCAGACATCAACAATATTATTTCTAACATTAGACAAACAAACGAAACGACTCCTTTAAAAACAAAGAAACAATTAACTAAAATTATTAATTCAAGTATGGGCAGGACTATCACTCCAGTAAGTAAAGTCCATAAAGATATAGAGTCTATTCTAAAAGCACGAGGTGTCCTTGACGAATCTGTTTCTGTTAAAGATGGTGTCAATCGTTCTTCTTATACAGTAAAACCTGTAGAAGAAAGATATAATCCTCTTCGTAATATAAGAGCTAATGAAGCTCGTAAACAACGTGAAGAAAGTGGTGTTGATTCGGTTGGCACTCCATTGGATAGTGAGAAAGTTTACAGGCAAAAAGATTTTGAGGGTATGCCTCCTTTAACAGGATCTTTTGAAGATAGATTAAATCAAGCCTCTTTAATTCCTGACCCATCTGAACGTATAAAAAATAGATCATCGGAGTTTGCTCGTGAAGTAATGAACCAGCTTGCTCTTAGAGGTTTAGGTGATATTGGGTTGCGTTTTAGAAGCGAAGCAGAAATAGGTGGAGAAGGAGCTTATCTTAGTAATAAAGATAATCTAAGAGTTATTGAGCTTGCTTTAAACCTAGACAGTTCTTTATCTGATTCTCAACAGTTTGAACAATTACTAAATGTTCTTAACCATGAGTCTGTACACGCACTTATAGAAATGCAGAACAGTGGATTAGGTGGTCCTTTTGTAGAGGGTGATGTTGAGTTAATAAATAATATTGTTTCTAAAGCTATCAAACCAAACAGAGCAGATGCAGACTTTGAAGGTAAAACTTATTTAGAAATAGCTAAAGAAGATTACAGTGATCTTAATGAAGAAGCCCAGGTAGAAGAAGCCTTTGCTGAAATGATGAGAGACTGGAGTAATGGTAGCGAAGTATTTAATACAAAAGGTGGTGGAAAAGTTGATGCTCCTGTTGGTATCTTTAGAAGAATATTAAACTTCTTACTTGGTATTAAACAAGCGTTAAAGAAAATAGATATTGAAAAAGCAGAAGATTTGTTTACTCGTGTAGAAAAAGGAAGAGATCCAGAAATAAACAAAACTGATTACAAATTATTTGAAGATGCTGCCTCGCCTATAAAAAAAGCTTTGTCTCCTAATGGTCAGAAATATGTTGATATGGCTAAGGATCAATTAAAAACTATTCCTTTAGTTTTTCAAGACAGGTTAATAGTAAATGATTATCCGTCTACGTTAGATGGTGAACTTCCTAATGCACTACCACCAGGTTCTGAAACTGTATATTCTCTTGCTCTTAAAATGGACACAGCAGCGAAAAACTCTGGTGGTATTATAGAGAGGACATTAGAAAACATTCCTTTACTAAGGGATATGATATCTTCTGAAGTACTCAGAGGTATTGCCGAAGATGATAGCGGAGCAACCTGGTACACAGATCAAATGTCTGGAAAAGATACTTACTTATATTTGATAGAACCAAGTATTTTTCAAAGTAGAAAGAACAAAGATGTTTTTGAGTTAGCTCTTGCTGTGCTGTCTAATCAAACGGCAGTTCAAGAAAACCTTGAGAATGCTTTGGAGGCTTATAGATTTTATCAAAAAAATAATTCTTTACCTGAAATTGCTACAGATTTTACAAACAAAAGCTCTATTAAAGGCGGTACGCTTCAAGCGTTTAGACTTGTTAATGGTGTAATAGACGGGAAGGTAGAAGGATTTGATCTTGATTCCTTTATTAAGTTTCTTGATACCCCTATTTCTGTAAGTGATCTTAATCAGTGGATGCTTGATAATTCAATAAAAGATACATACGGAATTAGCAAAGTATCTCAAGAAAATGTAGATCAAACTTTAACTGGTTCTATTATATTAGGTCCAAAGGTCGGAGCTTTCCATCAGAATATAAGAGGCAATAGGATGGCTCTTACGCAAGATAGATGGTTTACAAGAACTATGAATAGATTTCTGGGACAGGTTTCTAAAAGTCCCCTTACTGCGGAACAACAAGCTGTCAGATTAAAAAAGATTAAAGATTTGTTTATAGAAAATAAAGATAATCCTGCTCAAAAGTGGTTGCTTAGAAGCGTTAATCAAAACATTAAAGAAGCAAACGCTAGAGCAGTTAAAAAAGGTAATCCTAAACCATATGATTTTGAAGTTAATCAGAAATCTATTACAAAGATATTTTCTCCATTAGAAAAATACACAAGCTATGACAGTGCAGCAGAAATTGATGTCATTGGAAAAATGTGGAGCAGTCAATTTTATAATGCTTACAGAACATATGAAGCAGCAAAGGCTTTGGGTATAGAACTTCCTCCTCTTGAAAATTATTACAGTAAAAATATGTCTGTATTTTCAAAAGAAATGAAAACATTAGAGTCTGAGATTAAAAAGTCTGATAACAAAGATAGGTTTAAAGATTTGTTTTCTGATACACAACAAATTTTCTCGTCAGATTTTAAAGAAAATGTTTTTGATCCTGAAGCGTTTACAAAAGCTAATACTTTCTTTAAGAACTTTAATGGTGTTGTTTTTGATACACCTAAAAACGGAACTTACAGAGAGTACATGAGAAAAGTTATGTCTGCTGTTTCAGACAATATTAAAGAAAAGACAGGATTAGATTTAAAACCTGCTGACATACAGGCTATACTGTGGTATCCTGAAAAAAGGCATTATGTAAACAAAGGGGTGTCTTCAGGAAGAGGTGACGATAATGATTTTACAGATGCTGCTGAAGTAATACTTAACCAAGAAAGAAAGGGAGTTACAGAAGATGACATCAGGAAAGCAGAAGAAGATCTTAAAGAGACACTCTCCAGATCAGTACCAGTCGGAGGAGGAGGACTTTCTTTACCTGGCGAGCCAGAACAACGATCCAGACTCGGAGGAGAAGATGTTCAAGTCTCTAGGAGATCTGATGAGGAAAACACTAACCAATCAAACCAACTAGAAAGTATTAGAAGGGAACCTGGGCTATCTTTGTTTGAGGCAGGTAAGCCCAAGCCTTCTGTGTTGTTGTTGCCTAATGGTATTAAGTATGAAGGTCAGATAAAGCGTACATACTCTATACCAGAGGGCAGCGAATCTTCTATTAAGATGAGCAACTCTAACATATCTTTATCAGATATGAATGAGCTTCCTTCAAATGAAGCGTCATCTCTTTTCTTCAAAGAAACTATTAAGTTTAATCAGCTTGGAACAGGAAATCCTGTAGATACAGGCAAAGATTATTCTACCACCAGGATGTTTGTTTCATCTAATGGAGAATCAGCTTTTTCTTTAAACGAAGATGGAGAGATTGATGCTTTGTTTAATAGCGAAAGAGCAAATGATCCAAGTAATATATACAACACTCTTCTATTAGCTACTCAGTTAGGTGGTAGAAAAATTACAATTAATGATAGTGTTTCTAATCCTGACATGTATTCGGATGTAGGTTTTAAACCTGTTGCTAGGTCAGAAGGAAAAGTATTATTAGTACATGATCCTGAGTTCTTTGGAAGTTATACCAACAATATAGAAAATGTTGTTGAGTCAGATACTTTGCAAGACGCTTTGATAGAGCAAGATACTGTTGCAGAGCAAGTGATTGCAGATGCACCAGCATCATTAATAGATGAGAATACTATAACAAAGAAGTATAGTAGGAGCAGACCTCGTGGGCATAAGATACCACCTGATTCAGAGGTTACTCTTAGACGATCAAAAGTTAATGCAGAAGGTGAACCTACTGGAAACACTACAGACAGTTTTGGAAATGTCAGAGTAGATGATGATAGGTATACAGTTAAAATAAAAAAAGGGGATCATTGGGTAAACGCTTCTACTAAAGAAGGTGCTGGATTTGGATTAGCTCATGCTGGTTTACATAGTTCTCTTTTAAAAAATTACGGATTTGATAACCTACAAGATTTTGTTTTCCAAGCTTTGAATCAACAAGTGACTAAGGCTAAAGGAAGACCTAATACTATTGTTGTTAAAAAAGGTTTTAATGACAGGGTTGAAGTTACCTGGAGCAACCCAGAGTTCGGAAACGATAAAGGAAAAATAATTCTTGATCTATACGAGGGTAAGAACAATCAAAATGTTGCTTCTGTTGTTACAGCGTATATAGACAATAAAGCTTACAGAGACTCTGTAAAACAAAAAGACGCAGAGGATTACCTTAAAGCAAATGGTATAAATATAACTGACGGCAATCCTAATAATCCAGCTATCGTAAAAGGTGTAGAGGCGGCTTATAAAAGAGAACGCCCTATAACTGAAAACACTCTTTCATTAAGAAGACTTTCAAGGAAAGCAAGATCTTCTTACAGTAACGATGAAAATGATATTGTTAATAGAGTAAGTAATGAGGAGTCTAAGGACTCTGCTGGAGAGATTTATATAAATCAAACCACTTCTAAATTAAATGAGATAGGTCCTTTTAAAAAAATGTATCTTCTCTTTGAAAAGAAGATAGCTAATAAGTATGCGTTTATTGGTTGGTTAGATAAAAATGTTAAGAAGGTTATTGTAGATTCCACAACTGCTAACTCTGCAATGGCTGCTGCTTTACTTGCAGACAGATCAAAAATATTTTTAAACAGTGCTATCAACAGGGGTGTCCCTGTCTTTAATGGTGTTAGAGTATACACAGCGACTAAAGATAAAGATGGTAGAAACCTCAGAGGGTTAAGATCAATCCTTTCTCCTATTGGTAGAAATGGTTTATGGAATCAGTTTCAAACTTACTCTGCTGCTATTAGGGCACAGAACTTAATGAAGGAAGGTAAAGAAAGACTGTTTGAAAATGATAAGGATATTGCAGATGCTCTTGGATTAAACGAAACATCCAAGCAACAATACCCTGAGATTGCTGAAGCTACTTATGTCACAAAGGATGGAGAAACTCTTACAGGGTTTGAAGCAGTTCATGCAGAGCTACAAGAGTTTAATGGTTATCTTGTAAAGTATTTAGTAGACACTGGTGTTATTACTGAAAGCATGAAAGATGAGTGGCTAAAGAATAGCGACTACATACCATTTTATAGAACAGATAAACTGTCAGGTAACTTTCCTGTTGATCAGATAATGTATCCATCATTAGATTCTGAAGGTATCAACAATGAAAGTAATGTTACGGAAGGTGGTCTTTCAGCCCCAAGTATTGATATAGATAAAACTTTTCCTAAGCTAAAGGGAAGAGGTGTTCAATTTACTATCTTCGTAGGAAACAATCCTGTTCCTAGACAGTCTGCTAGTGACATAGCACAAACACCTCAAGAGATTAAAAGGTTAGTTGGGGTGTTAAAAGAACAGAACCCTGATTCAGAGGTTACTGTTAGGATTACAGGTAAACCTATAAAGGGAGATTACCTTGAGAACCTTCTTACTAATGTAGAGACTGCTCTTACTTCAGGCTTAAAAAATAATGCTTTGCTCAAGTCAATAGATCTAATGGAGCAAGCAGGTATTGCCGAAGATATAACAGAGAGTATTCTTTCTAACGATGTAGGTGTTGATAAAACAAATGCGGTAACAGTTAGAAAAGATGGTGTGACTAAGTACTACAGAGTGTACGATGACATAATGTTATCTAGTTTAAATAACATAGTTGCCCATCAAAAAGGTAACGTCTTTACAAACATGCTTGCTAAACCATCAAACTTGTTAAGAGAAATGATTACACGCAGTCCTGCTTTTATGGCTTTTGCTTTAATAAGAGATTCTGCTATGGCTTCTGCCACTACAGGAAGATCTGTTATTCCTATATGGGATGGATTCACTGGTGCTATAGATGCATATAGAGGAACAGAGAGCAGTGAGGCTTTAAAAAATAGTCTTGTGTACGGAGGTTATGATTTAAGAGGAAGTTCAGGTGACGTATCCAGGACACTTAAAGAAGGGTTTGCAAGGGATACGGCTGTAGGAAAAACAGCAGACATAAAAAGAACAATGTTCCGTATGTGGGAATGGCTTGGTGATGTATCTAATGCATCTGATGCGGCTGTTAGAATTAAAGTTTATGAAAAAGTATTAAAGGAAACAGGTAATGAGGACCAGGCTATTTATGAAGCTATGGAAGTTATTAACTATGCAAGGCGAGGGGACAGTGCAGTTCTCCAGGCTTTAATTCCTATGGTTACTTTTTTAAATGCCAGGATACAAGGTCTTATGTTAATGCGTACAGCATTCGCACATGACACTGCTATGCCAGACGCTAAGAAAGCACAGAAAAACTTTTTAATTAGAAGCGGTATGATGGCTGGTCTAACCACTATACTTTGGATGATCCAACACGATGACGAGCAATGGCAAGAACAGAGGGCACAGGAAAGAGATCTTCACTGGATACTAACCCCTGGTATGATTGGTTTGAGTAATGACAAGCCTCCTTTAAGAATACCTATTCCTTTTGAGTGGGGATTTTTGTTTAAGGTTATTCCTGAAAGGATACTTGAAGCTGCGTTTGGTGACGATGATGTAAAAGATGTCATGCAGTCTATGAGTAGAAATATAGCTGGTACATTTAATTTTCTTCCTTTACCTCAAGCGGTAAAACCAATAACAGAAGTCTTAGGAAACTATAATATATTTACGGGAGAACCTATTGAAAGCTCTTATGTATCGGGATTAAAAAGAACAGAAAGATATTACTCAGGAACATCAGAGTTAGCTAAGTCTTTATCTAATATAACACCAGCTTCTCCTATTCAGATTGATCATCTTATCAGAGGTTACTTAGGAACTGTGGGATTAGTAGCTGTTGATGCTGCTGATTCTTTGTTAAACCTATATAAAGGAAAACCTGTTATGCCTCCTATGGAAAAAGGTTTTGAGAAATCTTATTTTGTAGGAAAGTTTTTAAGTGATAGCGTACCACAAGGTACAATAGAAAAATTTTATGAGCTTAAAGATTCTGTTGATGAGATAACTAATACAGTTGCTAAAGTAAGAAGAACAGAGCAGAGAAATTATGAATTGTCTGACAGTGAATTAGAAAAAATTAAATACAAAAAGATGGTTAGTAAAGCCGCCAGGCAACTCTCAGATTTAAGGGCAATGGCTAGTGTAGAAAGATCAAGAGGTGGTGATCCAGAAAGACTAAGAGATATATCTGTGCGTATGGCTAATATAGCCAGGCGAGTAGTTGATACAGTAGATAATAGGTAGTTAAGATTATGGAAAGTCAGGCAGATAAATTAAGGCAACAAATTAGAATGCATGAGGGTGTAGAG
>TARA_R110002126_G_scaffold30602_2_pt1 | contig 14030 bp, 8 predicted proteins | sample TARA_R110002126 | Tara Oceans TARA_R110002126 (sample SAMEA4397536) | marine metagenome | biome: Polar Biome; feature: [DCM] deep chlorophyll maximum layer (ENVO:01000326); material: water (ENVO:00002006), including particulate matter (ENVO:01000060) such as... | depth 30 m
GTAACAAATTGTTAGAAAATTAATCGATCTTGATATAAAATATAATGTACAAAAAGGTTCACATTTTAATTTGTTTTGTAATATTTACTCTTCAAGTTTTTAGCACTGAGTATTATGTTTCTAAAAAAGGAAACGATAATAATTCAGGAAATAAAAAAGCACCATTTTTAACCATACAGAAAGCGGCTTCCATTATGGTTGCTGGAGATGTATGTTATATTGAACAAGGTGTATATACAGAAAACATAATCCTTAAAAATTCTGGAACAGAAGCTTTGCCTATTGTTTTTAAAGCACTTCGTAAAAATAGTAAAGTAATTATCACGGGTACTAATTCAATTCCTAAAAGTAGTTGGACCAAGGTTGCCGAACATATTTTTAAAACTAAAATTCAATTGAATCTTAAAGAAGAAAACCAACTTTTTTTAGGGGATAAAATGATGGTGGAAGCAAGATGGCCTAATATAGGTGATGATTTGTTGAAACCAGAAATGGCATTTATGACCGAAGGAACAACTCCCAATACAATTGTTTCAGAAAAATTGCCAGATTATGATTTTACAGGAGGATATGTTTGGGTACATGCCAAATACTATTGGCAAAATTGGACAACCGAAATAGAATCAAATACACCAAATTCTTTGGCGATAAAAGATCGAGCACCATACTTGGGAGAATCAAAACATATGGCTCAGCCAGGAGCAGGTTTTTATGTATTTGGTATAAAGGATGCTTTAGATACAGACAACGAGTGGTTTTATAATAAAAAGACAAAAGAACTTTTTGTTTACAGATCAGATAATGAGATTCCTACAGAAAACTACTTTTATAAAAGTAGAGTCAATGCTTTTGATTTTTCAAGAGCTAAATATGTAACAATTCAAGATATTACCATTCTTGGAGCAAGCATAAAAACAAGTATAAATACATCGAATTTAATATTAGATAGGGTAAAGGTTTTGTACCCATATTACAGGTCTCAAAACAATAAAATGTATCCAAAATTAAATACGAAAGGTTTTGTATTGAATGGTAAAAATTCTATAGTTAAAAATAGTGAATTGGCCTATAGTTCTGGAGCTTGTATTGTTTTAAATGGACAAAATAACAAACTTTTAAATTCATATATCCACGATGGTAATCTTATTGGTGATATTATGGGAAATGTAGTTTTAGAAGGAAAAGGAAATGTCATTAGTCACTGTACAATAACAAGATCAGGAAGAACTTTAATTCGGTATAGTCAAATGTATCAAGCTTTAATTCAGAATTGTGAACTTAGTTATTCAGGACTACTAAGTAGCGATTTAGGGTTAACTTATGGTACTAATATAGAAGGTGGTAATTCAGAAGTTCGTTACAATTTGATGCACGATAATTTAAGCGAAGACAAAGAAAAAAGTATGGGCTTGTATTACGATCATGGTACAAAAAATATCATTTCACATCATAATATTATTTGGGGTGTTGATCAAGCAGGCTTGTTAATCAATCATTATGCTGCCAACCATTTGGTGTATAACAATACTTTTATTTCAAAAAAATATGGGTTTAAATCTTCTTGGGGTCAAGAATATGGGCCAGATTTATTACATTCTCGTTTTGCCAATAATGCATTTAATGCACCATCAGGAACCACTGCAGAAAATTATTATTGGAATAATAATAGCACTGATTTTCATGATTTTAATGAAAAGAATCCATGGATTGGTTATCAAAAAGGATTCGGAAAAGGAGTCTTTATTGAAGGCATTTCTGCAAATTCAAAAAAACCAGGAATTGGCGCCATAGAATATAAGGGAATGACTTTTAAAGCAGGTCACGATTTTGAGAACCCACCAAAAAAATACAATTTTACAAGAAGTAAACCAGCCTATCGCAACTTACTTCAAAACGCTGCTTTTGAGCACGAAGATTATTTTCATCCTTGGCAAGCTAAAGAAAAAGTTAAGGGAGAAGGTGTGAAACCCGTAAAACACCAAACACAATATCATGGTAAAAAAGATATAAATGAAGGTAGAATGGGCAATCATTCTGTACAAATGATAACTGCAGGTAGTGAGATGTTTCAAAAAGTATCTGAATTACAATCGGGTAGAACCTACGAATTTATTGCACACGTAAGAGTTTCTTGGGGAGAACAAATTGTTTTGGGGGTAAGATTTTCTGACGGAGAAGAACAGCTTAGTCCAATTGTAGATAAAGGTTCGCCAAATTGGAGAAAATTGATACTAAATTTTACACAACCTCAAAACACCACTACAGCAGAGGTATTTGTGAGAAGACTAACCAGAAATGGAAAATGGAAAAAGGTGTATATAGATGACTTAAGCCTTAATTTAAAATAATAAGTAATCATATATGAAAGAAATCAAAACTACTTTCTTTTTTGTAAGTATTATTTTGATAGTAGTAAGTTGCTCTAAACAGCAACAAGAACTGCCTTCATCTAATATTCTTTTTATCATGGCAGATGATCATACTTCTCAAGCAATTTCTGCTTACGGAACCATTTTTGGAGACTTATTTGAAACTCCAAACATAGATCGTTTGGCAAATGAAGGTATGAAATTTAATAATGTATACGCTACAAACGCAATATGCGGACCAAGTAGAGCTGCGATTTTAACAGGTAAATACGCGCATACAAATGGCTATGTTAAAAACTATTTTGGTGGTAAATTCGATGGTAGTCAATGGACTTTTATAAAATCTTTACACGAAAATGGTTATGAAACTTCTCTTTTTGGGAAATGGCACTTGGCATCAGAACCAATAGGTTTTGATTTTTACAAATATCATGATAATGAAGGGCAACAAGGTACTTATGAAGACCCTTTATACAATGAAAACGGAAACCAAAAAATTGAAAAAGGGTACGCAACAACACTCACAGCAGATTTCTTTTTAGATTGGATACAAAACCGTCAAACAAAAAGCAAACCTTTTGCTACGCTTTTACATTTTAAAGCCCCACACAGACCTTGGGTTCCTGAAGAAAAATATAAGAATTTATTTGAAGGAATAGAAATGCCTTATCCAGAAACATTTAATGACAATTACAAAGGGCGGAGAAATACAGCAGGAGATGCTTGGATGACGATGGATTATCTCTCTAGAAAAGATATGAAGTTAAGACGACCAAAAGACTTGAGTAAAAAGGAGTTGTTACAGTGGAAAAATTATGGATTTGATAAAGGTCAAAATTGGATGCCAGAAGGATGTACAACTATAGAAGATGCCAGAAAATGGAAATACCAACGTTATATTAAAGATTATTTAGCTTGTGTAAAATCGGTAGATGATAATGTGGGAAGAGTATTAGATTATTTAGATAAAAACGGACTTGCAGAAAATACCATTGTAATTTATACAGGAGATCAAGGCTTTTTTTTAGGAGAAAATGGTTTTTTCGACAAACGTTTTATGTATGAAATATCTTCTAAAATGCCCCTTTTGGTGCGTTATCCGAATAAAATAAAACCAAAAACAGAAAATAATAATATCATAACCAATGTAGATTTTGCTCCTACATTAGTTGATTTGGCAGGGTTAGAAATACCAAAAGAAGTACAAGGAAAAAGTTTTGCGCCTATTTTAAAAGGTGAAAAGAGTAATGATTGGCGAAAGAGCTATTATTATCATTATTATGAATATCCTAAATGGCACCATGTTCATCCTCATTATGGAGTGAGAAATGAGCGTTATAAATTAATCCATTTCTATTATGATGTGGACGTTTGGGAGTTGTATGATTTAAAAGATGATCCTCAAGAAATACATAATTTAATTAACAATACTGCTTACTCTGATATTATTGCTGAAATGAAAAAAGATATTGTACAACACCAAAAAGAATTAAATATAGATGCTTCACAAGAAGCTATAATTCGTTTAACCGAAAAGAATTTTGGTGGACATCAATAAATATATTATGGATAAAAAAATTTACATATCAATTTTATTGTGGTGTCTATTTTCAATGCAACTATTTGCATTTCAGTTTGAAAAAAATGATAAAATAGTTTTTATAGGAAATAGCATTACACATGGAGGTTCTTTCCACAATGTGTTGAGAACATTTTTAGCAACCCGATACCAAAAAGATCTTACTATTTTTAACAAAGGAATTAGTGGTGATGTAGCACAAGGTGTTTTAGATCGTTTAGAAGAAGATATTCTATCAGAAAAACCAACAGTAGCCTTTGTAATGCTGGGTATGAATGATGTGCAAAGATGGGCATACGTTAAAAATCCATCAAAAGACCAAATAAAAGCGCAAGAAAATGCTATTGTGGATTACAAAGAAAAAACAGCTTTGGTTATCAAAAAACTACAAGAACATAACATTCGTATTATTTTGTTAACACCAACTATTTTTGATGAAAATCTCTTAATAAAACGAAATAATAATATTGGTGTGAACGAAGCATTGGGTAAATGTGCTACGTATATAAAATCTCTTGGAAAAAAGCACCAATTAAAAGTCGTAGATTTTTATACCATACTAAACCAAATCAATAAAGAACAACAAGAAATAAATCCAAATTTTACAATTATTGGAAAGGATAGAGTACATCCAGGTAAAACAGGGCATTTTGTAATGGGCTATCAATTAATTGAAACCTTAGAAAAGGAAAATAGAATGGTTTCTAGTATCAGCATTCACGTAAAAAAGAAAAAAACTTTACAAGCTATCAATAGTAGTATTACAAAAATTGAAGGAAATTCAAAGCACTTAAAATTTTCTGTATTGGCAAATTCCTTGCCAGTTCCATTGTCTCAATTCGATAAAAATGGACAACAATTGGTGCCGTTTTCAGAGAAACTGAATCAAGAAATTATTGCTTTTCAAAAACTTAAAAAAGGAAATTATAAGCTTTTAATAGATGGAATTTCTTTGGGTGTTTTTAATAAAAAAACATTAGAAAACGGAATTCGATTAGACACGATTCTAAAAACGCCTCAATACAAACAGGCTATAAAGGTAAAACAACTTTCAGATCAAATTCGTTGGCAACAAGGTAAAATAAGAGATTTACGATATGTAGATTATATGCAGTTAAAGATAAAAACGGCTTCTCTATCAACAGAAAAAAAGATAAAACTAGCCAAAGAAAAATATACTGAATTAGAAAAATCTAAAAATCAATATTTAGGGTATTACAAAAAAATGCTTAAAAATTACATTAACAATTTAGATAAAGAAGCACCTGTAAAACAGCAAATTATAAAAGCAAGACAGCAATTGTTTCAACAATCTAAACCTGTGGAACATCAGTATGAATTAGTGGCTATTGACTCAAATAAATAAGTTGATATCATAATTTAGAAAATATGTATCATACATCGCTTTTTACTTCGGATTTTTTTGGTTGGGTAAAAAAGGTATTTATTTTAGGTACGATAACTCTTTTATCTGCGTGTTCTGCATCAAACCCAACAAAAAATAAAAATGTACTTTTTATTATTGTAGATGATCTAAAACCTGAATTAGGCAGCTATGGTAGTACGTATGTTAAATCTCCAAATATCGATAAGATAGCTTCTGAGGGAGTTTTATTTAAAAATGCGTATGTGCAACAAGCAGTTTGTTCAGCATCTCGTGCTAGTTTTTTGGCGGGTGTTCGTCCAAAAACTACAGGCGTCAGCTATCCACTCTCGGAATATTATGTAAACGATTGGCTTCAAAACCACGAAGATATTTCAACTTGGTTTTTTAAAAATGGATATTATGCTGCGAATGTCGGTAAAATTCATCATAACTATCCTAGTTATCCCATTGACTCTTTGTCTGTTCCTTCATTTATTCCAGAAGGTTATCGTTATCATAAAAAAGAAAACCGCTTGGAACTCAACCCAAGGTATTATATTGATAAAAAGGACAAGAATACAGTTGCTTATGAGTTTGCAAATGTAGCAGATTCCTCTTACTTGGATGTCAAAACAACGAACAAAGCAATTGAAGTATTGCGTGATATTTCTCAACAAGACAAACCTTTTTTTCTGGCTTTGGGGTATTTAAAACCACACCTTCCATTCAATGCTCCCAAACGATATTGGGATTTATATGAAGATGTAAAAATAAAGTTATCTGAATATAATTTTTTCCCAGAAGGTGCACCAATTTACGTAGGAAGCAGAACAGGCGCAGGTGAGATGAAATCGCATCTTTTGTATGCTTCAGAAGACGAGAGTTCATATATTATCAATGGAAGTATTACAGATGCATATGCATTAAATTTAAGAAGAGCTTATTTTGCTTGTGTTTCTTATATTGATGATCAAATAGGTCTTGTATTGAACGAGTTAAAAGCAAAGGGTTTAGATAAAAACACGATTGTTGTTGTTATTGGTGATCATGGTTGGCATTTGGGTGATAATGATTTGTGGTCAAAAGCAACTAATTTTGAAAGTGCTACTCGTGCACCATTCATTATTTATGATCCATCTTTAAAAGAAAATCAAAAAGGTCAACAAATAGATGCTTTGGTAGAATTTGTGGATATATATCCTTCACTTACTGAATTAGCAGGAATTCAAAGTCCTAATTTTTTAGAAGGTACGAGTGTAAAACCTCTTATAGACAACCCAAATAGAAAGTGGAAAAAAGCAGCATTTAGCCAATATCCAAGAGGAGGTTTAATGGGCTATACTATAAGAACAAAAGCCTATAGATACATAGAGTGGAGAAAGAAAAATGGAGACAAAAGGGTTATGGATGTTGAACTATATCAGTATAAAAAAGGAGGTTTAGAAACACGTAATTTGGCTTATGATGAAAATTATAAGGACATCAAAAAACAACTTGCAGATCAATTGAATAATGGCTGGAAAAAGGCACTTCCTAATGGTTTTACGAACGTGTCAAATAATAAACCAGCACCAAAATCTATAGGTTGGGGACCTGAGATTACAATTGGGAAACTAAAAAAACAAGATCTTTCAAAAAAAGGGAAATAAAATAAAAGAACTTGTTATATTAGTATCTTAACCTCTTCATAATTAGCTGTAATGAGTTTCTTTCAGAAAAAATATATTGTTCTTTTCATTGTTGTTTTGGTGTATTCGTGTGCAACAAAAAAAGAATTAGTAATTGCACATTCAAACCCAGGGCTAGAATATTCAGGCAGAATAGAGGTGTCAAATAACAACGGATCAACGTTATTTTGGTCTGGGACTTCTATAAAATTAAATTTTGAAGGTACTTCTATTGCAGGGTTGTTTAAAGATGATAAAGGTGATAATTATTACAATATTATTTTAGATCAAGATAGTATTTCTATTTTTAAACCAGATACGATCAAACAGTATTATCAACTGGCTAAAAACCTCAAGAAAGGAAAACATACCATAGAGATTTTTAAAAGAACAGAATGGAATCGTGGAAAAACTAATTTTTACGGATTTAAACTGGAAGGCACTCCCCCACTATTATTACCCAAAACTGTTCAACAAAAACGAAAAATAGAGTTTTATGGAAATTCAATTACAGCAGGTTATGCTGTAGAAGATTTTTCAGGAAAGGATAGTCCAGATAGCACGTATACCAATAATTATCTAAGTTATGCAGCAATTACAGCGCGTCATTTTAATGCAAAATACCATTGTATTTGTAGAAGCGGAATAGGAATTACAGTGAGTTGGTTTCCGCAAATAATGCCAGAGATTTATGATCGATTAAATCCAACCAATGCAACTAGCAAATGGAACTTTTCTGAATTTACCCCAGATGTTGTCGTTGTTAACTTGTTACAAAATGATTCTTGGTTGGTAAATTTACCCGATCACGAGATGTTTAAAATGAGGTTTGGCAATCAAAAACTAGATAAACAAACGATTATAAATGCATATCGACAGTTTATAACCAATCTCAGGAAACATTATCCAAAAGCAAACATTATCTGTACATTAGGAGGTATGGATGCTGCTAAAAATGGATCAAAATGGATAGACTATATCAAAACTGCAACTGCAAATATAAATGACCCTAAAATCTATACTCACTTTATGCCTTATATAGAACCTAAAGGGCATCCATCTATAAAAGGGCAAGAAGAATTAGCAAAGAGTCTAATTGCGTTTATTGAAAAAAATATTACTTGGTAAAATTGTCTTGAAACGTTTGAAAAGGTCTTAAAAACACATTTACCACCCTTTAAATATGCTAACGTTACAGATTTAATATACTTGTTTTTATAAATTTGAGAACATTAAATCATTTTTTTTTAAATTTAGAATACACAAAATATATTACTTATCTAAAATGAAAAAATACATCTATATACTATTGAGTTCATTAGTTATTTTTAGTTGCTCGGACTCTAATTACATTCAAGTGAATTTAAATAAAAACTGGTCGTTTAAGGCATCAGATAGTACATCTTGGAACCAAGCAACTGTGCCAGGAGTTGTGCATTTAGATCTACTAAATTTAAATCAAATAGAAGATCCTTTTTATGGTGATAATGAAAAGAAATTACAATGGATCGATAAAAAAAAATGGGAATACAAAACGACCATAATCGCAGATAAATCTTTATTAGAAAAAGACAAAATAGAATTGCATTTTAAAGGTTTAGATACCTATGCTTCGATTACTTTAAATAATAAAAACATATTAAATTCAGACAATATGTTTAGAGAGTTCACTGTAGATTGTAAAGACTTATTAAAAGAAGGCAACAATGAATTGTATGTCCTTTTTAAATCGCCAGCCAAAGAAGGTGAAAAGTTATTCAATCAAAGTGATTATTTTATCAAAGCACAACCCAATGATGATTCTATATTAGGTGGTTTAGAAGACAAAACTGTAAGTCCTTATACTCGTAAAGCAGGCTATCATTATGGCTGGGATTGGGGGCCACGGTTTTTAACCTCAGGAGTTTGGCGTCCCATTTATTTAAACGCCTGGAGTGAGGCTGTTATTCGTGATGTGTTTGTGCAACAAACAGAATTAACAAATGAAAAAGCAGAATTATTAGCAGAAATAACGGTTGAGGCTGTTCAAGAAGGTAAGCAAACCATTTTAGTAAAAGTGGATGAAAATATAGAAATTGAGAAGGAAGTTGCACTAACTAGAGGTGAAAATATAATTAAAATACCTTTCGAAATTAAAAACCCTAAACGTTGGTGGCCAAATGGTATGGGAGACAGTTTTTTGTATGATGTTCAAGTGGGTATAGAAAATGGTAATAGCATCAAACATAATATTGGTTTGCGTACTATTGAATTGGTTACCGAAAAAGACAGTATTGGCGAGTCATTTTATTTCAAAGTTAATGGACATCGCATTTTTGCCAAAGGTGCGAATACCATTCCTTTCGATAATTTCTTACCACGTGTATCTCCTGAAAGATATGAAGATATTATAAAATCGGCTGCAGATGCAAATATGAATATGTTACGTGTTTGGGGTGGTGGTATTTATGAAGACAAAGCGTTTTATGAGATGTGCGATAAATACGGCATTTTAGTATGGCAAGATTTTATGTTTGCCTGTTCATTTTTTCCGGGAACACCAGAATTTTTAGAGAATGTAAAACAAGAAGCTATAGATAATGTCATTCGTTTAAGAAATCATCCTTCAATAGCTTTATGGTGTGGAAATAACGAAATCGAAGACGCCTGGAAACATTGGGGATGGAACAAATTCGATGATAAAAATGAAGAAGCTTACAAGAAAATTTTCTTAGAAGTTTTGCCAAAAGTAGTAGATGAATTTCACCCTCAAGTAAGGTATTGGTCTAGTTCTCCAAGTTCTGGGTCTTATGATTTATCACCAAGATTAATTACACACGGAGATACACATTATTGGCAATATAGACAGGAATTCGAACCAATATCTGTGTTTAAAGAAAGTGTAAATATTCCGCGTTTTTTAAGTGAAACAGGTTTTCAATCTTTCCCAGAAATGGCAACGATGAACACCTTCTTAGAAGAAAAAGATTACGATATTTATTCTGAGGTGATGAAAAGTCATCAAAAATCATTTGCAGGAAATAAATTGCTTGATGTATATATGCTAAGACATTACAAAGCACCTAAAGATTTTGAAGCAACAATGTATTTAAGTCAAGTGATGCAAAAAAAAGCAATGAAAGTAGCTTTAGAAGCATACAGAAGAGCAGCACCTTATTGTATGGGCGCTTTATATTGGCAGTTAAATGATACCTGGCCTGCGCCATCTTGGTCTAGTATCGATTATTATGGTAGATGGAAAGCGATGAATTATGATGTAAAAAGAATTTATAGCAACATTGTGGTGTCACCAGATATCACCGAGAATGAATTAACGGTTCACCTAATTTCTGACCATTTAGAAAATCAAACAGGTCAATTAGCACTTCAAATAATAGATGTAAATGGGAAGACACTTTGGGAAGAAAATCAAGAACTCACAATCAATGCAAACACAAGTACAAAAATAGCAGAATTTAAAGTGGATAATATCCTAAAAGGAATTGATCAAACTAAAGTAGCTTTTAAAGCAACATGCAAAATTGAAGGTAAAATAGTTGCTGAAAACACCATCCATTTTGTGCCTGAAAAAGAGTTGAAATTACAAAAGCCAGAACTTAAAATAGAAACTGAAAAAGTAGCTAATGGCTATGAAGTTAAGATTGCCTCTAACACAATGACCAAAGAAATTTTCCTTTCTGTAGCTGCTGAAGGTCGCTTTTCTGAAAATTATTTTGATGTAATGGCTGGCCAATCAAAAACCATCTTTTTTGAAACAGAAGTAAATATTGAAAACTTTAAAGATGCTCTAAAAACATACACCTTAACAGATAGTTTTGAATAAAAAGGCATACTTCATTTTATTATTTTTCATTGCTTTTTCAAGTATTGAAGCTCAAAACACCAAACAGAAAGTAAGAGTATATCTGTTGGCTGGACAATCTAATATGGATGGAAGAGGTGATGGCTCAAAATTGACTTCAGAAGATCTTGCACGTTTACAAAAAGCGAAAGAAAAGGTAACTTTAGCATATTATACCTTTTCAAAAAAACAATCAGCACCGTTATACGTAACTAAATCGCCAGATTTTGTGAAAAAAAAATTCGGAATTGATTCTTATTTTGGTCCAGAATTGTTTTTCGGGATTGAAATATCTGAAAAATATCCTGATGATAAAATTTTGCTCATCAAAAGAGCTATTGGTGGAACGTCACTTTATGGTTCTTGGAATCCAGATTGGACGGAGGAAAAAGCAAGTTTGATGAACGAAGAGAAGAACCCTAAATTGTTTTCTAGTTTTATAAGTTATTCCAAAGACATTCTTTCGCAATACAATGCGATTGATTATGAAATTTGTGGAATGTTATGGGTGCAAGGAGAAGCAGATAGTAACGTAAAAAAATACGGACGGATACCAGCTGAAACGTATGGAATAAATTTGAAAAATTTGATCTACAGTGTACGTGATGAATTTCAGGCTCCTAATCTTCCTTTCGCAGTATTAGAAGTTGGTTATGGAAATGTGGTTGAAGGTATGAAAGCGGTCAGCAGTCGAATGCAAGGCGTCACCTTAATTCCCTGTAGTACAGATCCTAAATCTCCAAATTACAGACCAACGTATGGACCACCTGTTGGGCATTATAATTATGAAGGAATGAAACAAATTGGAATTGATTTTGCAAAAGTTTTTGAATAAGATAAGATTCAGTAGCATAATAAAGATAAAAATGTCTAATACAACAAGCATTGCAATACTATCATTTTTATTCATTTTTGGTTGTACAAAAAAAACACAAGAATCATTAAAAAGTAGTAATCCTAATATCTTAATCATTTTAACCGATGATCAAGGTTATGGAGATTTATCTATGACTGGAAATCCTTATTTAAAAACTCCAGTCATAGACCAATTAGCAAAGAATGGGGTTTTCGCGGATCGCTTTTATGTAAGTCCTGTTTGTGCCCCAACTAGAGCTAGTTTTTTAACAGGAAGATACCATCAAACCACAGGCGTTTCTGGAGTTACACGTGGACAAGAAGATATGGGTTTAGATGAGGTAACTATGGCTGATGTTTTTAAATCATTGGGTTACAAAACAGGTATTTTCGGAAAATGGCACAATGGTGCTCATTATCCTTATCATCCTCTGGGAAGAGGTTTTGATGAATTTGTAGGATTTACCTCGGGCCATTGGAGCAATTATTTTGACACAACCATCGAAAAAAACGGAAAAGATTTTAAAACTCAAGGCTATTTAAGCGATGTCTTAACAACAGAGGCCATCAATTTTATAGAAAAATCTCATAAAAAAAATCAACCATTTTTATGCTATTTGCCATACCAAACTCCACATACACCTTTACAAGTCCCTGATGTTTATTTTGATAAATACAAAGCGTTAGGCGTTGATGATTACAATGCTGCGATTTATGGTATGTGTGAAAATATTGACGATAATGTGGGGAGAATTCTTAAAAAACTAGAGCAACTGCGCATAGAAGAAAATACTATCGTTGTTTATTTTTCTGATAACGGCCCAAATAACAATCGCTTTAACTCGGGTTTAAAAGGAAGAAAAGGTGCTGTTGATGAAGGGGGTATGAAGGTACCATTTATAATCAGTTGGAAAGGAACGATTCAAAAAAGTAAAATTATTAAAACGCCTCTGGCACATATCGATTTGTTACCAACTTTATTAGAATTAATAAATAAACAATACAAATTTCCCAACAAGTTGGATGGTACTAGTTTTGCGCCTTTATTATCAGGAAAAGATTCACTTCCAAGTCGTATTTTGTTTAACGAATGGGCAGGTAGAAAGCGAGCGATGAAAGATAATTTTCTGATGGTAAATTCAGAATTATTTGATGTAGAAAAGGATCCAAATCAGACTACGAATATCAAAGAATCTCATCCGAAAGTATTTGAAAATTTAAGTAGATCCTATAAAGATTGGTATACTGCTGTAATGATAAATTCTAAGCAAGAAAAGCCAATTCCAGTAGGGTATAATGCTTATCCAAAAACAATACTTCCTGCTCACGAAGCCAATTTATATCCCTATTTTCAACCGAGAAAAGACAGAAGAGAAACAGGTATTGCTTATCATAGCTTATATGGTTGGGCACACGATTGGATAGATTTCTGGATCACTACAGATGCTTATGTTACTTGGAATATAGAAGTAATCAAAGAAGGGAATTACACCTTAGAAATGTTGTATGCATTGGCAAATAATAATGTAGGCGTAAAACTTTCTGTTGAATTAGCCAATACAACTAAAGAATTTGTTTTAGATGCACCTTTTGAACATCGTGTTTTCGAAAATCACGATCGAGTTTTAAGAACCGCTGAAGCACCTGAAACAGATTGGAAAATTAAAAATATAGGTGATTTTTACCTACCCAAAGGAGTCCATAGTATAAAAATATCATCCAAGTATATTCCAGGTGAAAAATCCATTGAGTTAAAAGAATTAATTATTAAGAGAAATGAGAAATAAAAAACAATTATTGACTTTATTTACAGTGTTTTTATGCGTGATGTTTTCAAATGCACAATCAAAAATGTCTAAAAAACCAAATGTATTAATTATTCAAGTGGATGATTTAGGGTTTGATGATTTAGCTTTACACGGAAATTTACATACAGAAACCCCCAATTTAGATGCATTAGGAAAACAATCTGTTCAGTTTAAACAATTTTATACAGCCTCTGCTTGTGCACCAACAAGAGCAGCATTATTAACAGGTAGAAATTTTAATAGAGTTGGTGTTTCTGGTGTGCACGCAGGTAGAGAATACATCAATCTAGAGGAAACCTTAATAGCAGAATCTTTCCAAAAAGCTGGCTACTCAACAGGAATGTGGGGCAAATGGCATAGTGGAAGAGCGGATGGTTATTTCCCTTGGGACAGAGGTTTTGATGAAGCTTTTTACGCAAGTCTCTACAATTATTTTGACAATACTGGTTTGATGAATGGAAAAGAATTAGACACCAAAGGATACATTACTGAGGTAATTACAGAGATGGCTATTTCGTTTATTCAAAAAAATAAAGACAAACCAT
>TARA_R110002126_G_scaffold289504_1_pt1 | contig 14020 bp, 25 predicted proteins | sample TARA_R110002126 | Tara Oceans TARA_R110002126 (sample SAMEA4397536) | marine metagenome | biome: Polar Biome; feature: [DCM] deep chlorophyll maximum layer (ENVO:01000326); material: water (ENVO:00002006), including particulate matter (ENVO:01000060) such as... | depth 30 m
AGTCCGCAAAAATAGCCCGGCCACCGTTTGACCGGGCTTTGAAAAACGATCTATTTCGTCCAGCCGCTCGGAGCCGACGTTGTCGCCGAAGTTGTTGCCGCGGGTTGCGAACCTGGCAGGCAGGCCTTGTAACCTTTCACCTCGTTTTGATCGTTTCCGTTGTATTCGCGAACCGATAGCTTCGCCATCATCGGCTTGCCGTGCAACTGCGAGCTGTCTTTCGGAACCATCACACCGACAGCCACGCAGACTTTTTTGAACTGCTGATCGGCGATCTTCGTGGCCTCTGGATTCTTGTTCCACAAATTGAAACGATCAATCACCGTTCGGTTCTTGTACGGGCCGTCGAGGATCTGCAACTTGACTTGCAACAGTTCGCTTGCCCCGTCCTTCGTTTTCTTCTTTTCGGACTCAGTCATAATGACGCGATACTCGCCAGCGGGGACTGCCTCGAACTTGCTGTCTTCGACTTTTGACGCATCAAAACCACCCATGTCAGCCATTACTCTTTACCTTTCAAAACATCACTAGGAATGAAATACTCTGCGTATTTCGTAAACGAAAACTCTGTCATTTCTTCCGGCATGTTGAGCCGATTCTTCGCACGAATACCGGCATTCGGGACCGTGCGAATGAACCTCTCATTGCCACCTGCTGCGATGTTTCGCGTTCGGTTAAATCCAGTATCTTCTGTCGAAACGTAGGTCTGGAAATCACCGAAGAAAACTTCCTGGCACCAGTCACACAACAGGTCTCTGGCGAAGCTGCAAACAGACGGTTCCCACCGCTCGTAAGACGGACCATCTGGAGGCGTTATTTTTACGGCTTCGCTGTGTGCCAGCAGGATGATTCCGATAGGGATTCGCTTTGACTCGTCTTGCTGCATCGTAACTGAGTGCAGAATGTCGAGTTGAGTTTTCACTCGCATCCACGCTGCTTCAATAAGTTTTCCGCCTTTTCCGTACGAAAACTTGTCGGACCCCATCGACTCCACCTTGTGATCTTCACAGATTTTTTTCTCTATGACGCATTGCAGGGCGTCAATCGTGTCGATTGCGATCCACTTATACTGGAATGTGTTCCTTAGCATTTGGTCGTGGCAATACTGCCAAAACTCTTGCCAATCATCCCATGAATTTATCGGAGGCGACTTGTCCATATCCACATCACGATCGTCCTCCAGATTCGCCAGGAGACACCCGCCGAACGCTTGCGAAGCAAACGTCGTTTTGCCGACAAAATTTGTGCCGTGAAACAAGACCCTTCGCGGCCCACCTTGTTTACCTTTTTGAATTTGCATTGATCACCACCCCTTTAAAAAGTTAAGAACCTACACCCGCTCATTTGCTTTCTTCGGAACTCGCATCCAGCCGTGCATGCAGTTCGATGATTTCAGCAATGCAATGGCATCCGCTGCTGGCATCGTGCGAATCTCGTAGCCAAGTCGAGCGTAGTTAATTGCCGATGAATTACAGCAATCTAAATCTAACACTACGGCACATCCGCATGACTTGAATCCAACCATCGCTTCATCATTCATCTTTCGCCCGATCTCTCAATTCGTCACCGCGTTCAATCGCGTCGTTTCGTTTCTGGTCAGATGATGAGACGTAGGGATCATCATTGTCAGCTTCGTCATTGTTAGTTTTTGTTCGCACAGGAATCGATTTCAGACTGCAAGGCTTAGGCTGCCTTGTTGCGTCGTGATAAGCCGCAGAAAATGACATTCAACACCCCTTTGAAAAATTAAGAACAGTCACTCATTAGAAAACACCTCAACGATCGTAGTCGATTTCGCCGGCCGTGTGCTTTCGGCAAGCTGCCGAAACCTGACCTCTTCAATGTATTTTGGACTGTCGTCCGTGAACCACCCAACCACCACAAGAGCATCGATCAGCTCTTTCAAATTTCCACGCTGCCAACTGTCTGCGTCCCATGCCCTTTGACGCGCTGCCATCACTCTGGTGATCATCAGGCTTACCGGAACATCGAACGGCTTCCGTCGATGCCCTGTTGCGATCAGCGTGGCCTCGATTTGTTTCCGCATTTTCGCGGATGAAAACCATTTGCTGCCGCGACCATCGTTGCCGTTCGTGAGCTCGATTTCAAATTCGGCGGAATGTATCAGCTTCATTGTTTTTCGTTCAGTTTAAAGATCATCTCGTCGGCAATGTCATACGCAATTTTTGCAGTTTTAAATGTCGTTAGATCTTCTATTGTCGATAATCCAGCCAACGCCTGACCAGCGAACCAATCCCGCAGACTCATGCCAGCAAAACCTGGCGAAAAGTCCCCGTTTGCGTTTTGTCGTGTTTCCGCCGATGGAAACGATGGCCCGCCGTCGTCGATTTGCTTTGAATCACTCATTCTTTTTTTCTCCTCCGATACCTTAAATTGTCCGGCATCCAAAACCCAACCACGATGACAACATGCCACCGTTTTCCATACTCCGAAAACACCTCGTCACCTGCCTGCGTTCGGCCGGTGATGTGATATTGATATCCGTCGTCGTGTCGGCTTCGTACTGGCAGTGTTCGTCCGCTGTGGTCATACGCAATCTGCGGCATCGCGACCCCCTAGATTAAGTTTGAAAACCTTCACTGCCCCAGCCCGCAGCTCATCGCGTTTCAGGCCATCGCGTTCGCAGTTTTCATCCTGGATGATTGCTGCCAGTTCGATGATTTCTTCCGGTGTTGGATCACCTTCAATTGAGTCACGAAGTGCGTCGAATTGTGCCGCGTATTTGCTACGCTTTTTCATCTGTTGGCTCCCGTCTCTGAAGTTCGGACCGCAGAATCAGGCAATCTTTCGGTGCCGCAATTCCGAGTCGTGCTCGGTCCCTGTCGATCGAAGTGATTTTTACAGTGATTTCTCTCGGCTCCGATGACGCCGGAACGTAAATCACTAGGCTCTGTTCGGCTGTTCGGCCAACAACTAACATGCGAATTTCCCTTCAAAAATCGAAACAGAAGTTCCATCACCGTAGGCCGGGTATGATCCATCTGCATTCGTGGTGATCATTCCATCGCTCGCCATCAAGCGGAACTCCCACGGCATATCGCCCTCCCCTGCCAGTGACTTCAGGGCTTCGATAACTTTCCTCAGCTCGGCCTTGCCAGATTCAATCGGCTCGTAGGTGTAAAAATCAAGCCATCCACCCGGTTCCAGTAAATGCTGGCCCTCTATTAGATCAGTGAACGCCAACACAATTTTCCGCCCAGCCTTCATTTTGCTGATTGCGGCTTGTCGTTGGCATTTAGTAATTTTACTCATTCGAAAATCCCTTTCTTAATTGTTCGAGCCACGGCCCGCTTCATGCGATTTGCGTCAGGTTTTCACACCGTCACCGTGATTTGATCGGGCGGGACTCGAACCCACAACCTCACCTCATGCGAGCCTGTTAACTCTCGCAATCCCGGCCTGCCAGCAGGCGACAACCGATCAACGCTGGTCACGTCTCACCAGCGGGAGCTTTTTCACCAGCAACCCGTCACCGCAGATCACTGGCCAGGTGCCACGCATGCGGCTACCTGCGATTTCACTCGTCCCGCATCCGCCGGAACTTCCTCGCCGAATAACAGATCGCGAGGAATTCAAACAACATCCATCCGCTGATTACTGTGACTACAAGCGGCATCCAATCTGCAACGATATCAACCATTTTTTTCTCCCTCGCACTTCGGACAGTTTTCGCCGGTGCGGACTTTTCCGCAATGGCACCAATAATGACTGGTCAGGATTTCGTTCACAACCGTCTGCTGACTGCACGATTGCCGCTGTGCGTCGCGTGCCAGCTTTTTGGCCAGCGGATGAGAAGGCTTCAGCAAGATCTGTTTTTTTATTTCGTTTTTCATAGTATTTGTGCCAGATCCATAGCGTCCGGTTTCAGTTCGCAAAGGAGGTGATGCAGTGCGGATGCAGCCTCTACCTGCTCATCCGTCAGCCGCTCGTCGCTGTCCGCTGACAGCGTTGCGTTGATCAGTTCTGCGAGTTCGCCGACGGTGCAGCGAATCGCAAGGGCTTCTGCTAGGTGTCGCATTGTCATGTTAAAACCTTTGATGATTTGTGACAGATAAACGGAACGTGGTATCACCGATGACAGATAAAAAAATGCCCCTCTGTGAGACAAGCAACCGGCGAGGGGCGGACCGGCTGGGTGATCGATTAAGGCTGAAACGTTCTACGGATCTTTGCAATCGTCTTTGCGGAAAGACTGTGGCACGCGGTGAAACTTCCAGCGGCTGAATCCCACACTCTTACCTGACCCTCTATGACTTCGTTGCCATCCATTCTGTCGGCTCCTACCATCACCCTGTTCGACCGGACACCCTCCAGCGAAAACGCCTTGCAGCGGATCGTCAGGAATCTGTCACACTCAATTACGTTGCTTCTTGTCATCTTAATTTCTCCCAAAGTTTTGCGAGCGTCTCACGGCTCTCGAAAGGTAAACCCCACTACTGCCGCAAGCCCGGCATTTTAGTGCCGGGCTTTGCGTGTTGTTTCAGTTTGTTTCAACCGAAATGATTTCCCAGTTCCCTGAGAACAGCGAGTATGCGTAGAGGCGAAAGTCTTCCATCGTCTTGACTGCCTTAACATTGACGAATGTTTTGTTCAGGATTGGTGAGAAGCATTTGAAAGTGATTTTGAGCATCGTTTTCGTCCCTGTGTTTTGTGTTTCGCGTTCGGTCTGATGCGTGAAAGATATCTTTATCATCGACCGATGTAAACGCCAGAGATATCTTTTTTCCTCCAGATTCGCCGGATTGCTCGAAAACCCAGTAAAAACATTGACGGAATTCTTTTCAGAGTACCAACGAAACGAGCCTGAGACGATCGTCCCAAGCTCTCCCAGTGTTTCGTTTTGCAGGGTCATGACGCCTGCGGCCGTAACTATGGATCTATTGCGTTCACGGTGTCGGCTGAATAGTGATGGTGGTCGGAAACGGAAAACCTGATATGTCAGTTGATACTTTTTCCAGAGTGATTGAGGCGAGGCAGTTTAGTCCAGATCCGCCTATGGAATATATGGAATACCTTGCGGCTAATCCAGCCACAGGGTTATAGTTGACAGTTCCTATCTTCGTGTCATCGTAGACTTCTGCCACTATGTTTCCACGGAAGAATATTGACATCCGCCTTGCTGTAGTGTGGAGAACACAACCGCTTGCCTCAACTCGCTTCGCCAAAGACGAATACTCCTCACATGCCCCAGGCGCAGTACACGAAAATGTCCCGTAGCACAATGACCTGCACGCGTACGTGCCGCCTCCCGGATCTGCGATAATTATATCAACGCTCGGAGGCAGTTTGCCTCCAATGCAAATCCCAGCGGCGTCACATCCACCGCAGCAACATCCTAAACCCCATTCCATAAATCACCTCGCCGCCATTGCGGAACAATCGCCAAAGAACCACCAGTGACCGTCGATCGTTTTCGTAAAGCCAAAAGTATCAATGGCGTGTGCCGTAGATTCGCTATGGTTGTAGACGGTTATCTGCCTGACTGGATCTGATTCGACGTACTCCGTCCCCGACCAGTCGCAAATAGTTGCTAAGCATGACGTGGCCCCAGTTTTTGAATCCGTAGCGACCGCCAATGCTGCATCGAGAATGACGCAATACTTTCGATCAACGGCTTCAATCACTGGTCGATGATTCGGATACGCCGGCAACTGCTTAGCGGTCTGATACCACTGCCACAACTGGCGAGCCTGTTCAGGAGTGAAGACGCCAATTTCGTCCATGATCAACCTTTAATATCGCAGAGCAAATCGATCCCGGAAATCGTCGGCGTGACTGCCGTTCCAGTTGCCGAGTCGCTGAATGCAATCGTGATCCGAACATCAAGCACGTCGCCAGCAACCAGTGCCGAGGGAGTGATCAAAAACGACTTCGATCCGAACACCAATGAGTTGATCGTCGCTGCTGCTGTCGTGCATAGGTCCGCACTGATACCGCCAATCTTATCGATCTTGTAGGCTTCAACATCCACTGTGCAAGAGACCGACGCCACAGTAGTCACCATGCCAGCGGAAAGCGAAAGCGTGACCGTCTCGCCTGCTTCGTAACACTCAGGAAGCCGGACCATGAATCGAGCGTAGCGACTTGATGCTAATGTCTTCACGTCGCCTGCTGTGACGACTGGTGCAGTTGTGCCGAATGTCGTTCCGATCAATGCCAGATCATCCGTGGCCGCAGTTCCCGGAAGGTTCGTTTGGATCGCATCCCAGACTCGCAGGTCCATCATATTGACTGGAAAGATTGAGTTTGCATCTTGCCTGAGAATCGTTGCCCGCGTCTGTGTCGATATGCCGGTCTCTTTAACCGTGATTGTTCCGCTCACACGGATGTCGTCGAACTGTGATGCCATTGTCTTTTCCCTTAGTTAAATTAAGCCCAACGCGGAATAAGGAAGCGAACCATAAACCTGAGTATGGAAAAAATATGCCGCGTTCGGATTCGTTTCTTGAGTGCCGTCAAGTTTTAGAAGAACTGGTTTCGATACAGGTTGCGATTGACCGTCGATTGCTCTTATCGGAAGCCCGCCGTTAGGGTTTTTTAACCACAGCCCTTCATGTCGCCATCGCTTGTACCATGCCTGAGCCGGTGTCGTGTTTGCGTATGCCTCGCGGAATTGGATTCTCGCAGTCACGTCCCACGCTTCCGCCAGGCCGCCATAGGCAAATTTATTCTTCGCAGAGAATCCAATGAGCCTCGCTGTTCCAGGTGCCCATCCGAGGTATGTATCAGAATTCGTCGATCTTCTATACGCCCCGATTGATGCCGTGTTGATGGACGCGAACTTCCGGCGAATCACTACGACCTGATCCGAAATGTCCATCGACAGGCCGTCAACTGGCTCACCGTTCGCTGTCACGATCGCATATCCGTTTATGTCCCTGTCAATCGGTTCCGTTGAAGTTGAGTCTGACCATTCCACTTCCACCGAACTGTCATTGACGATACCTCGATAACTAACTGTGACGGTCCAGAATATCGGGCTGATTTGCTGCGGATCAACCTTCTCGCAGTAGGAGTTGATTCCTGTTGAATGCTGGTCGCCGATGCGAGGAATACCACTCGCCGCCACGACTGCATCTTCCTGCGTTCCGGCCGTCGTTAGAACTTGATAGCCCTCTGTATTCGACCATACTTGATCGATCGAAGACAGCAGTCGAGACGACAGCGAACCGCCGTTCTTTGACCACATTTTTGTGACGTTTACTACGCTCATGTTGCTGGCACCAGGTTAATTTTCTTGCGTTCCTCTTGAGCCGCTTCTTTGATTCTGTCCAAGTTCTCTTTTGAGTCTCCGGTCGATTGTGAGACATCCGCCAATGAATTCGCGATCCTGCCGAGTTGGTCAGTCACTTGGCTTTGAAATGTTGACGCTGGCCCGCGTGTCAAAAGTCGGCTTTCGGTTGCGTTTATTCCCTGCATCAAGACGTTGTTTTGCCCCTTCAGATTGAACTTATCAGATGCGGAACTCAGTTCAGATCCGAGCGTGTCGCCGACACCGATCATTCGCTCTTTCATTTTCTTCGTGAACTCGTCGCCGAGTCTCGAACCGATCGCACCGATTTTTTCGGCCAGTTCTTTTTCGCGTTCAGTCAGTTTTCGGCCCGCGATTTCCGGGAGCGAAGTGAGTGAAGATTCGAACCCTTCGAGATACGATCGTGCTGAGATCGCTCCGAGATCGCCGAGGATGTCGGACGATCCTCCGGACGCGATGAATTCCCATAAAGCCTTGAGTGCGTCGATAATTTTGCTTATGTGATTCGAGACAACAGTGAACACCAGCGAAAATGCCGTCTCGAATATGTTCACAAAATTATCGGCCCACCACTCAGCATAAGCCGGTATCACTTCCGTCAGTGCGTGCATAATAGTCTCGGAGACATAAATCATTGCCAACTCTGCCGCCGATTTCCAAAGCTCCCAAATCAAATCAAGATTACGTATCTCAACTTCGAGCCAAGTGAACGCACCGATCATGATATTTATCGCCAGAACTACCTTTTCTTTCACCCAATCCATAATTGGCCCGATGTTCGCCAGCACTTCGTTTGCGTATTCGACAGCCGGAACCAAAACCGACTGAAGCGATTCTGACAGCTGCTGCAATCCTGCATTGATTAGCACCCGCACCGGGGCAAGTATCGCACTGATGGATTCGAGCAAATCACCGAATGCACCCGTTGCCCGCTTTCCAGACCCCTCGACCGTTAGCATGTTTTTCGATTGGTCATTGAGTCCCTGCCCTGCAATCTTCATCACGGCGGCGAGTTTCTCTTGATTCGTCCGCATGTACATTATCTGCGGATTCAAACCAATGAACGCATCAAAGTTTCCCTGCAAAGCCGCCTTCACGTCGCTGAGCGATTGCTCTAAGCCTTTGCCTGTAACGTCCGACAATCCAATGGCCGCTTTCGTTGCGTCGTTGATCGCACCCGTCGCGAACCCCATTTCTGCCGCTTGTGACATCAGACCAATTGTCACCTCATCGCCAACGCCCGTCAGCTTCTGCATCTGGGATGCGAAGTCCTGCATTCCTTGTGATGCCGCCGCGTGCCCGCGAACATTCAGCACAGAGTTGAGCTTTTTAACGCTCGCCGTTTGCTGATCGTATGCCGCGTTGATCTTGTCGAGACCACCGAGTAGAGCAGTGGCCGCCTTGATGGCTCCGTACGCCACCACCAGAGCACCGACAGCTATATTCAGCTTTGACGTTTTGGTTTCAAGTGACGACTCAGCTTTCTCTTGTGTTTGTATGGCCTGCGTGGCGACAGTTGTACTCTTTGCGACTTTTTTCTGAATGCGGTCGTACTCAATCTGCTGATCGAGCAGCTTGTCCATCGACTTTTCGACTTCATCGATCGCAGGCGAAGCCTCGTCCTTTCCGCCGATTACAAAATCAATGCCGTTGGTTGCCATTAGTTCCGCCGCTTCTGTTGTTCGTCTTGAACTCGATTCTCTTCAGACTTCAGCAACTGTCTCAATTCGAACCACCACGCTGATTGATCAAGTAAACCACCCGCCACAGGGAGATGCTGTTCGCTCGCCGTTACAATCTGGATGTCCGCAATCAAATCCGATCCGATAAACCTTGACGGACATTCTGTGAATTTGAAATAGCCTTCGTCGCATTCTTTGCAGCCCTCGCCTTCGCATCCAGGGCATTGAACTTCCGCCGGGAATTTCTCGCTGACTACTGATTGACATTTCCCGACACACGATTTGCAGAGTTCACCGCATCTCAACAACGCGGCTACTCTGACTTTTTTTTGTCGTCAACCGTTGGCGTTCCTGCCGATGTGACGGCGTTAAATACCTCGACCAACTCTTCGATTGAAAGCACGTCGCCGATCGTTTCGCGGCTGAATAGAATCTCTTGATTCGTCACCGGATCAATCATCTTTTCCCAACCAATCAGACAGACTTCCGCCGCATCCAGTGCCGCTGAGAGCTTGTCATCTGGCGAACTTCCTTCTCGCATTTTGCCCATCGTCGCCATCAATCTCCGCTGCTGATTTAGTGTCAGCGTTCGTGCGAAGATACGCGGCTGCGTTTCGATTGGCTTGTCAATATCACACGCCAAAACCATAGTGAGTTTAGAAGAAGGATCAAGACTGCGAGGCATAAAGTATTTCAGTCAAAAGTGATTGTGAGTTCAGAGTCCACTGCGGCCCCTGTTGTTGCGAGCCATGTTAAATCGTCGGTCAGCATATCGTTGCGGTTGCCCTGCTGTTTGTTTTCCAGTTGTGCTTTTGGAGCAGCAAATACGATTGACGACCCTACTGATCCCACCGTGATAGACAACGCATACGGAAGGCTGCCTAACCACGCCGCATCTAAATCCTGTGTTGCCACCAACACCGATTCTGGATCTGCTGTAATGACCGGGAGTCGATTTGTAACCAGTGCGGAAATGTATCCGGATCGATCTGTTGCACTAACGCATTCACGCATCACAACAGAGTTGCCAGCGTCCACTGTTGCGGACGACGTGCAGAGTGCGACCGAATTAAAACTGAACGCGCCGACCGCGAACCGCATCGGAAGCGTCGTCGGATATGTTGGTGCAATCAGAGCAACGTCCGTTTCGTTGGCTGAATACTTGCCTGTGAATGTGAATGTAATATATCCAATCTTGCCAGTTTCGAGTGTGACAACGAACGTTCCCATTGCACCGGACAGAACGGAAAACTTGCCATCCTTGTAGTGTCCGATCGTCAGCGTTTTTACATTCGTGCCTGGCCCCTCAGTTTTAGGTGAGAAGATGAATGGTGCAGTGCCGCCGTTTACGACCCATCCGCACGCAGGCAGTAGTACGCTGGCCCATGCTGGCAATGCCGTTCCGTCATAGGCGAGGTCATGGACGATTGTGCAAGTGCCCTGCATTCCCTCTGGAATACCGGCCAAATAATTGAACCCGCCCTGGCCTTCACGTCGAGTCATTCCGATAGACGGCTGGATCGTAAAGTCGCGAGCGTTGTAAACGCCCTCGGCACCTGTGAGAGCTTCGGCTGTCCCGACAGTCCCCTCAGTCTTTGCTGCGAAGACTGATTTGCGGCGGAGTAAAACCATGATGATTGCTTTCTATTTCGAGACCAGCCCATTGGCTCTAAGTACGTTGAGTTTAATTCTGCGTTCAATTTGACCCTTGAGGTAGTCGGCACTGAATGCGACATCGATTGTCTCAAAGTCATTTTTTTCGTAAGCCCCATATGGCGAGACACCATACAGCTTTATGATCGGAAGTCTCTCTTTCCCAACACGCTTGAAAACACCTCCGTAAAGTTTAGGTGCTAGTTGCCCTGGACTCGGCCCCATGAAAGCACCGATGACCATTCCGCGGCCTTTTGTTTTTCCGATCTTGTAACTGACTCCGCGTTTGTTTTGCTTTGCTCCGAAATGCTGCAAACCTTCGCGATAGGTCTCCAGGAGAAACACTCTGGCCTGCGGCGTAACGGATGTCGCTTTTGTTATTTTGATACTTGATTCGATCTGCTTTTTCTTCAGGTTCACAACGCTTCTTATGTTTCGGCCTTGTCTCATCCTGTGATTCTTTGCGGTCTCGTTTATTGCCGCAGCGAGTTCTTTCGTGAAACTCTTTTTTGCTTTCCCTGCCGCCTCTCGGAGTTCCTTCAATTGCTTCGTGTTAATCTCGATTGCAATCATGCTCGCACCGTGTACGGATCGTTTTCATCCGTTCGAAACGTAATCAGAAAGCGGACCATCACGCCTTGAAGTCCGCCCGTTTCCTCAATGTATTCCTCGACTGTCCCGATCGTCGTATTGATTGCCAAACTGCCCCACTGATGCCACAGGCTGGCGTTCGTAGCGGCAACGATAATGTCAGCACCCATACGATTTTTGAACGTGTCGATTGCTACCTGAGATGAGTCGCTCGGCTTTATGATTCCTGCAACAATCGCTTCCAGGTCGTATGCCTGAGCAGGAGGATTGCCAGGGCAGGACATTTCAGAATTTGGACTCAACGTTCCTTGATGCACATGCACAACCAGATCCTTTGGTTGCCACGTTGCGATTCGCGTCGAACGGTAAGTATTTGAAAACGCCGCCGCCATGCGTGTCTTCACTGCTGCCATGATTTGTTCGACGACTGGTTCCGCCATTAGATCAATGCCCACTGAGTGACGCCGCCGGATTGTGCCAGCATTGTCATCATGCTAAACGTCTTCGGTTTCGTGTCCCCGATCTTCAGAACGAATTCGAGTTGATCGCTTCCGATATCTGCTTCGCGTGAACTGATTCCTGTCGTTCTTGAATTGCTAACCTGAATCGTGCATGTCGGAAGAACAGCATTTCCAGACGCATCAAAAACAGCAGGCGGGCTTCTATCGACGATTGCCGTTATAACCCGCCGCTTTCCACAGGCTGGCAAGTACGCGATCGACTCCCCGAAGTTGCTAAGCAACGACGGGAACGCAGAGGCTGCGAATTGAGAGTCGAACACGGTCATTGATTAGCCTATGTCGTGATGTTGCTGAGCAAGTGTCCAGCTTGTGGATAGAGCACGATCTCATCAACATCGTGACGAACTCGAACGATGTCAGCACGGACGCTTTCATCGCGGTAGGTTTCAACTGTTCCGCCAATGGATGATCCATCGTCAGCCCAATGGAACGTGCGACCGATACACGGCTCACGCATGTCGCCGCTCGTTGCGATCTTGCAGACCATCGCATACTCATTTGACCAAATCTGGACTGGCGTTGCGGCCTGCCCTTCGGTCGCTGAGTTTTTGCTTGTGCCTGCGACAATCACATAATCCAAATCAAACGCCTGAGCCAGCATCTGAGTTGTGACGTCGCTGGCTTTCGCTGGAGCACCGGCCCCGCTCGCTGTAATGCGATCGATGATCTGAGCACAGTTGCGAAGGTTACGGAACACCTTGCGATTGATAATCAACGCATTGGCCCACAGTCCGCTGTTGTCGTAAATCTTCCCGACCGCAGCTTCAACATCAGTGAGAGGAACTGCGTTTACCGCGTCGTCCCATTCGTTCGTCGGTGCTGTCGTCAGTGATGATCCGGTCCACGTGGTAGTGTTGAACACGGCAGCAGCGACACGTGCCTCAGCATTTCGAAGCACGGCAGAAAACGCACGCATTGTGCTGATCTGCTCTGCCTGAAAGTATTCGGCATACATCTTCGCTTCACGATCGTCCACAGGCTCTTCCGCACCGTGTTCGACGGTGGCGTATGTCGCACTTGTGAACGTGAAGTTTCCGCGAGCGTATCCTGCCCCCGGTGCTCGCAGCGTGTTCCGCTGTTGGAGCAACTGCTCAATTGGGATCTTGCCGAAACTTCCGGCCTGACTTTGGACATCGACTACAGGGAAAGCCTGCGTTGCAATGTAGCCCGCTTTTTCGGACTCAAGGTCAAACTCAAGGAAGGTTGCCAAGTCTGGACGTTGTGTCGCCAGACTACTTGTTGGAGATGGCATTGCATTTTCTTTCTTTCCCGATGCAACGCGATTTAGAAAACAAAAGTAAAGTCACCCGGCTTTGGTGGCCACCGCCACCGGGTAACGCATCGGGCTTCCTTATGCGACGACAGTATCACCGACTAGAGGCATCATTTCGATGATGTCGCCATCGGCTCCAGCCGCTTCAATTGCGATTCCGAGCTTGTATGAAGTCGAGGCTGTTGCCCCAACTTTCCCGGATGCCGCAGAGTAGACAATAGCGTCTTTCGAGATTGCAGCGGATGCCACAACCTTCATTGTTCCAGCTTTGCTCCAGAGTGCCACGCTGACAGCGTCGCCGCTCACGCCTGCAGTACACGCAACGCCAATTCCACGTTCTGCAATTCCGCAAAGCGTACCAGTTGCATCTGTTCGCAGAAAAAGCCCGACCGTTTCGGTTAGAGCGACTGTTTGATATCCAGTGTCGTTAAACTGACTCATTGTTCCGATTCCTTATGGAATTTGATTGATTGAAAAAGACGCCAGGGCAGACTAGCGAGCGTTCACTTCCTGAAGGAACGCTTCGCGAAGTCCGGGATTGTTTTTGTTGGCCATCGCGACGGCCTTCATTTTGTTGCCGCTGCATTTCGCCAAACATGAATCGATTGCAGAGTTCCAGCGAACGCTTGCAGACGGTCCTGAAGTTTTCGCCTTTGCGATTGGACGAACGCCGCTCGCTTTGGCTTTCGCCGTCATTGGTTCTTCTTCTTCAGTGTCCGTCTCGACGATCGTCGCGGCGGCTGGATCTTTTTCTGGATCTTCTTCCGCTGGAAATTCAGCTTTGGCGGTCACCATTTCTTCTTCCATCGCCTTGACCTGAGCACGCAGTGCAGCGTTCTCATTCATCATTTCTTCAACGGCGGCAGAAGCCACTGATGCCATCGGGAGTGATTTACGCAAGCACGCCAGAATTGTGGACGGCTTGAGTTTTGGGAATGCCGCTTCGATCTCTGGTAGAGTTGCGGCAACAGGTGTCGAATCGCTCATTGGTTTTACCTTTCGCGGTTCTTTGTTTCCGCCTGAGCCT
>TARA_R110002126_G_scaffold183465_1_pt1 | contig 14017 bp, 9 predicted proteins | sample TARA_R110002126 | Tara Oceans TARA_R110002126 (sample SAMEA4397536) | marine metagenome | biome: Polar Biome; feature: [DCM] deep chlorophyll maximum layer (ENVO:01000326); material: water (ENVO:00002006), including particulate matter (ENVO:01000060) such as... | depth 30 m
TCTTAAAATCATAGCGACTTTTGAAGCAAGACGACCTAAGTTATGCCCATCTGCATCTACAACAATCCACTCCTTTGTAACGGTGGCTTTGCTTGCTGATTGAGTCTTGTAGCTTAATGCGTCCATAATATATTTTTAATTAAACATTCCATCCCCATTAAAGGGGATGCAAAAGTACAATTTATTATTTTAAATACAAATACCTTAAAAGAATAATTTTTTGTCGTTTTAACCCTGATTATCAATTGTATATTTGATGTGCTATACATTAGGTATCTTTTACAATTATAGATTGTGTCGACTTTCTATTTTTATATTACTTTTGTTATCAAAATAAAAGTTTTATATTGCGTGGTAGCAATAAAGGTTTAGTAGCTAAAAGGGGTCTATATAGAAACTTATATTTAGCAGATTATTAAGGATTTCTCTAAAATTGCTTATAAAGTCAACACCTATTTAAATTATGAAAGTCAAAGCAACCCTTAAACAAATAGCCAAGGAACTTAACGTTTCTGTGTCTACAGTTTCTAAAGCACTCAACGATAGTCCTGAAATTAGTGATTTAACAAAAATTAAAATTAAGGAATATGCAAAGCTTAAAAACTATAAGCCCAATGTAATTGGTTTAAACCTTAAAAACCGAAAAACTAAGACAATAGGGGTTATTATACCGAATATTCTTAATTCTTTTTTTGCCAAAGTATTTAGTGGTATAGAAAAAGTAGCCGATGAAAAAGGATATAACGTTATCATGTGTATTTCTAATGAATCTATGGATAAGGAAGCGCATACGTTAGAAATGTTGAGTAATGGTACGATAGATGGTTTTATTTTATCAGTTTCTGAAGAAGCGCAAAAGCTTCAGGATTATTCTCATTTTAAGGAAATAATTTATGATGGTACACCTATAGTTATGTTTGATCGAATTGCAGACGGTATTGAGTGTGACAAAGTGGTTGTTGATGACTTTGATTCCGCATTAAATTCTACCCAGCGATTAATTGATTTAGGATGTAAAAACATTGCCTTGTTATCTTCTGTGGATAATTTGAGTGTTGGGAAATTAAGAGCTGATGGGTATTTGAAAGCTTTAAAGGATAATAATATTCCAATAAATGAAAATATAATTCTTCGCACGGATTCAGAAGATGACTTAAAAAGTAGAATTGAGGCTATATTTGATAATAATGCCATTGATGGTGTTTTTGCTTTGGATGAAAATGATTCTGTTGCGGCTTTAAAAATTGGATTAAAAAAAGGATATAAAATTCCTGAGGAACTTTCGATAATTGGTTTTGCTGACGGGATTTTAGCTTCAAGGAGATTGACGCCAAGTTTGACTACTATAAGTCAACATGGAGTCGAAATTGGTGAAGTAGCAGCCAAGTTACTTATTGACAGATTAGAATCTAAAGAGGAAAATATTCCTTATGAAACAGTCGTCATTAAAACAAAATTAAAAGAGAGAGAGTCCAGTAGAAAAGCATAATTATAATTACGAATACATAAAACTAAAAAATCCATCGGCTAGGCAGATGGATTTTTTTTTGAACCATTGTCAAAGTACTGAACATTGACAATGGTTATATAATAAGAAATTTCTAATGCGCTTCCAGCCAGTCTTTACCCATTCCTAATTCTACAGTTAAAGGTACGTCAAGTTTAAATGCATTTTCCATTTCGTGCTTAATCATCGGTTGGATTTTTTCTAATTCACTATTGTGGACATCAAATACAAGCTCATCATGAACCTGTAGCAGCATCTTGCTTTTCCAGTTTTCTGAAGTTAGTTTTTTATGAATGTTGATCATCGCAATTTTAATAATGTCTGCCGCGCTTCCTTGTATTGGGGCGTTTACGGCATTTCGTTCTGCGCCACCGCGTACCATTGCGTTTTGAGAATTAATGTCTTTTAAATAGCGACGACGTCCAAGTATCGTTTGTACGTAACCATTCTCGCGTGCAAATTCAATTTGCTCTTGGATGTACGACTTCAGTCGTGGATAGGTTTTGTAATACGCTTCTATTAAAGCGGCACTTTCGCTTCTTGACAATGAAGTTTGATTGCTCAGTCCGAAAGCAGAAACCCCGTATATAATTCCGAAGTTTACTGTTTTTGCGTGACTTCTTTGTTCGCGGGTCACTTCTTCCAAAGAAACATCAAATACTTTTGAAGCAGTTGATTTATGAATGTCTTCGTTATTTAGAAACGCTTTTATCATATTTTCCTCGCCACTCAAGGCCGCAATGATGCGCAATTCAATTTGGGAGTAATCGGCAGAGATTAAAGTGTAGTTTTCGTCTCTGGCTACAAATGCTTTTCTAATTTGCCTTCCTCTTTCTGTACGAATCGGGATATTTTGTAGGTTTGGATTATTCGAACTCAAACGACCCGTTGCGGCTACTGTTTGCATATAATCCGTATGAATGCGACCAGTGATTAGATCGACTTGGTTTGGTAAAGCGTCCACATAAGTGTTTTGAAGTTTAATAAGTTGGCGCCAATTCAAAATGTCTTTTACAATTGGATTGTCGTTGGCTAAATAACTCAACACTTCTTCACCTGTGGCATATTGCCCAGTTTTGGTTTTCTTTTGTTTGGCTCCGCCAATTTTTAGTTTGTCAAATAAAACTTCGCCCAGTTGTTTGGGTGATGCTAAATTAAAGGAATGACCGGCAGTTTCATAAATATTTTTTTCTAATGATTTAATATCATTGTCTAATTCCTTTGAAAGTGATTTCAGAAAATCCACGTCTACACGGATGCCTTCTTTTTCCATGTCAGCCAATACTTTTACTAACGGAATTTCAATTTCGTCAAAAAGCTTTTTGGTTTCTGTTTTATCTAACTCAGCGGTAAATATTTCTTTTAATTGGAATGTTATATCAGCATCTTCAGCAGCGTATTCTTTGATTTCTTCTAATTCGACATCACGCATTGACTTTTGGTTTTTACCTTTTTTTCCAATTAAGTCTTCAATGGATTTCGGGGAATATTTCAAATAAGTTTCTGCTAGGATATCCATATTGTGACGCATATCTGGATTGATTAGATAATGGGCAATCATGGTATCGAATAGTTTTCCTTCTACATTAATATCATAGTTGGAAAGTATTTTTAAATCGTATTTTAAATTTTGTCCAATTTTCTCAATTTCTTCATTTTCGAAAAAAGGAACAAACTTTTCAATGAGTGCTTTTGCCTCTTCCTGGTTTTCTGGAAAGGGCACGTAAAATCCTTTTCCTTTTTCATAAGAGAAAGAAATCCCCACTAATTCAGCATGCAAGGCATCTAAGCCAGTAGTTTCTGTGTCGAAACAAACAGAAGTTTGCTTTAATAGATTTTGCAATAATAGTTTTAGCCCTAAATCTCCCTGAATGATTTGATAGGAATGTTCGGTATCTTCTAAGGTGTTGTAATATTTATGGTGAGTCTCTTCAGAAGATGCATCTGAAATTCCACTTCCAAAAAGATCAAACTGATCTTCGTTTTTTTGTGGAGTTTTTTTAGTTGAGTTAGCATCATCAACAGGCTTGCTTGCGGTTGCTGTTCCTCCTTTTTTAAATATGGCGTCAAACTGTTCTGCCATTCGTCTAAATTCTAGCTCATTAAAAAGAGCATCTGTTTTTTCGACATCTGGAGTTGATAATTCATAATCCTTTTCGTCAAAAACTACTGGACAATCGAGTAGGATAGTTGCTAAAGTTTTAGATAGGATACCTTTTTCTTTATTGGCTTCGATGTTTTCTTTCATCTTTCCTTTTAGCTTGTCTGTATTTGCCAAAAGGTTTTCCATAGATCCGTATTCTTTTAAGAATTTCTTAGCGGTAACTTCTCCTACGCCGGGAAGTCCCGGAATATTGTCAGCTGCATCGCCCATCATTCCTAGAAAGTCAATTACTTGTTCTGGTCTCTCAATTTGGAATTTTTCCAATACTTCTGGAACTCCCCATATTTCTATACCATTACCCATTCGTGCTGGTTTGTACATGAATATATTTTCAGAAACCAACTGCGCAAAATCCTTATCGGGTGTGACCATAAAGACTTTGTAGTTTTCTTTTTCAGCTTGTTTTGCAATCGTTCCTATCAAATCATCAGCTTCGTAGCCTTTGACTTCGATAATAGGAATGTGCATGGCTTTCAACAAAGATTGAATGTATGGAACGGCAATCTTAATAGCTTCGGGAGTGGCGTCACGATTTGCTTTGTATTCTGGAAATATCTCATTCCTTAATTGGCTCCCACCATTATCAAAAGCAACGGCTAAATGATCTGGTTTCTCTCTTTTGATAACATCCATCAATGAATTCATGAAACCCATAATGGCCGAAGTGTCCATTCCTTTGGAATTGATTCTTGGGTTTTTTATAAAGGCGTAATATCCTCTAAAGATTAAAGCGTAAGCATCGAGGAGAAAGAGACGTTTTTGTTCTGACATGATTGTGATTTTGTAAAGATTTCAAAAGTACAAAACTTAAAAGATAAAGATGGAATGGATTTTAATATTTCTAAAAATCGACGCTCAGATTTCACTCTTTATGGTTTTTGTGTATAAAGAAAGCGAATTCCATGGTGTTTTTTAGGTATAGTCTAGAGTGATAACTTAGGTTTAAAAATCAGTTAGTTAAGACTATGTAATACTTAGGCTATAAAAACAACTTATTTGGTGTTTTAAGTTAAATAATCATGTAGTTTGTCGATATAAATTACGGTTTGTCGATGTTTTGCATATTTTAGCGGAGTGGTTCTATGCCACGCTTTGTTCTTATATATAAATTTTAATTCGCATGTTATGAAAAAAAACTACTCTGCTAAAAAGGTGTTACAGGTCTCTATGTTATTTTTCATGATAATAACCACAAACATGTTTGCTCAGGTTGGAATTGGAACAATTACTCCTCATGGGAGTTCGGTTTTAGATGTGTCGTCAACGACACAAGGAATGTTGGCACCTAGGATGACAACGGCGCAGAAAATTGCAATTGTTTCTCCTGCTAATGGATTAATGGTTTATGATACTGATTTAAAACTTTTCTCTTACTATGATTTAACTGCAACAACATGGGTAAATAGTGCGCAGGGGAGATCGAAGTTTAAGAGGATTAAATCGACAGATGTCTTGGCAACGGTTTTAGCTTCAGAAAAAGCCGCTGGTGGAGATGCAAAATATCTTTTGGATTCTCAAACACTATATGAAATAAACGGAACGGTAAATCTTGATTTGCCTATTGAATTAAACAATGCTTATGTTATAGGCTTAGATTCTTCTGATGATAAATTAGTAAAAGCTACAGGAGATCTTTTTGTTGGTACAACTGGAGGATCTATAAGGGTATTGACTTTGGTCGCTTCTGCTGGAAATGTTTTTAATATTATTGGTACTGGTTCAATTGGAGCAGGAACGCAGACTCAAAATTTAATTTTGAGAGATGGTATTATTGTAGGTTCATCTAGTGTTGGTAAAATAGAAAATTTCGCATTGGTATTTATTAGTATTATACAATATGCTGGAAATGCAACAGGAATTGTTTATAAGGACATCAGTAAGCTACTTATAAATAATGCGGGCTGGTTTGGTAACAATAGCGGGACTTATGAGACGCTACAGGGGACTTTTGGTCTAGTAGGGAAAATAGGGGGCTTTACTGAGGTCGTAGGAAATAACACAGGATTTAGTGTTTCGTCTAATCCAGTAATTACAAATGATGCTGTATTGAGAGAAGTTATTTTCACGGGAGCCATTACTTCAGGTAAATTCATTAATGGGTATACAACTGGAAGTTATTCTGGATTTAATTTTGATAATAAATGGGCAGTTAACTGTCCCGGAATTCCTGTTGAAAGTGATTTGGTATCTACAGGTGATGTTAATTTTGATTATGCAGTTGGTTCTGGAGCATCAACAACTTTTTCGGGAAGTACTAAAACAAAATTGTTAGGGACAACAACGTCAAATAATTTATTTCGATTTTCAACAGATGTCACAAATAATAGACTAAAGTATTTGGGTAATAAAAAACGTTATTTTACTGTTAGGGGCTCACTATCTTTTCAATCTTCAGCAAGTACAACGACTTATATTGTGTATATTGCAAAAAACGGTACTGTCGTTAATCAATCTAAAGTATATATTAATTCAACTACTACAAATGATATTCTTGCTATTCCTATTGGTACAACCCTTGAATTAAGTCCAACTGATTATATTGAAGTGTTTGCAGAAAGATATTCTGGGAGTGGAAATATGCTAACTGTTTCATTAAATTTATCAATAAATTAGAAAGCCTTTCTAATGCTATAGAGATTAAATATTTATATTTTTTAATGACAACACTATGAGAGACGAAGATTTGTGTAATTTTAGTTAAATATTGATTAATAACTACACATAGTGTTTTCTTAATTTGTTATTTTGTCAATAAATATAATTGTAATGATTTTTCGTATCGTTTTTTTAAGTGTTGTCCTTATTATCATAGAGCTTTATGCATTTCAAGCATTAAGAACATTAATAAAGCTAAAGTGGGTTTTGGTTTCTTATCAGATCATTAGTGTATTAGTTTTGATATTTATTGTTTATTCTTTTATGCAATTTGACCGTTCTATAGGGCAAACTAAGCAGACGATGTTTACAATGGGTTTAGTGCTTTTAGTTTATGTACCTAAACTGATATTGACTCTGGTATTACTTGGAGAAGATTTGTTTAGATTAGGCGCAGGTTCGATTAATTTTTTTATAGAAAATGATGATAATACAGCCTTTTTTTCCTCGAGAAGAAAATTTGTAAGTCAGGTGGGGCTTGGGTTAGCTGCAATTCCATTTATGTCTTTGATCTATGGAATTACGATTGGGAGATACAACTACAAAGTAATAAAGCAACGCATTTTTTTTCCGGATTTACCAGATGCCTTTGATGGTTTTACCATTACGCAAATATCAGATGTTCATAGCGGTAGTTTTGATAACCCGGATAAGATTAATTATGCAATTGATTTAGTAAACGAACAAAATTCAGATATGATTCTGTTTACAGGTGATATTGTTAATACGGATGCCAAGGAGATGCATCCTTGGATTGAAACGTTCAATAGAATTAAAAAACACGAGTATGGGAAGTATTCTGTTCTTGGGAACCATGATTATGGAGAATATGTCACCTGGCCAACGGAAGTAGCTAAAGAAGAGAACTTTCAGGCTATAAAGAATCTTTATGGAGAAATTGATTTCAAGCTATTGTTGAATGAGCATACATATATAGAAAAAGGAGAAGATAAAATTGCATTAATAGGCGTGGAGAATTGGGGTCAAAATTTCAAGAAGGCAGGTGATATTAATAAGGCTTCGCTAGGGGTGAATCAAGAGGATTTTAAGATCTTGATGAGTCATGACCCAAGTCATTGGGATTATGAAATCAAAAACCATGATAAGAATTTTCACCTAACATTGTCAGGTCACACGCATGGCATGCAATTTGGGATTGAAATTCCGGGTTACTTTAAGTGGAGTCTGGCTCAATATGTTTATGCACAATGGGCTGGTTTATACGAAAACCTAGGAAGATATGTTTATGTTAATAGAGGGTTTGGGTATCACGCTTACCCTGGTAGGGTTGGAATTATGCCTGAAATCACAGTCATTGAACTAAAAAAAGGTAAGAATGTCGCATAATTAGTTAAAAGTGCTACATTTGTAGATTAATGTCTGTTTTTTTAAGTAGATTTAAAAATTAAATTCGTTGGTTTTATGTCAAAATTTGGAGAACTTATAAGTGCACGAGTGCCTGTGTTGATAGATTTTTACACAGATTGGAATGAGTCGTCTGTTTCTATGCATCCTGTAATTAGAGATGTGGCAGCAGCGCTTGGAGATAAAGCAAAAGTCATTAAGATTGATGTGGATAAAAACCAGGAATTAGCAGATGCTTTAAGAATTAAAGGACTTCCTACTTTAATGATTTATAAGGAAGGGCAAATGATTTGGAGACAATCAGGTGAATTAGACGCCAATACTCTTATCGGTATAGTACAAGAGCAATTGTAGTGCTTTTAATTTTTATTCTGTATTAAAAGGCTTCACATTGAAAGTTGTTTTCATCTAAATATTTCAAGACTTTTGGTAATGTGTATTCTAAGTTTTTGAATGCTTTAACGCTGTCATGAAATACAATTATACTTCCCGGTTTTATATTTGAAACCACATTTTTCAAACATCTTTCTTTTGTGATTGTTTGATCAAAATCAGCACTTAGAACATCCCACATAATAATTTCGTACCCTTGACTCTTCAATCTTTTTGCTTGTATGGATTTAATTTTTCCGTAGGGAGGTCGAAAGAGTTTAGATTCTGGATTATTGATTTCAGTTGAATTACTTTTAATCGAAGCAGCGCAAAGAGAAATATTTGTGCTGTAGTCTTCAGCGGTAGTTTTCCATCCGTTTAAATGATTAAAGGTGTGGTTTCCTATCGAATGCTTTCTCTGTGTTAATTTTTCGAAAATAGAAGGGTGTGCTTCAATATTCTTTCCAATACAAAAAAAAGTAGCTTTGGCATTGTGTAGTTCCAGCTGTTCTAGAACCCATTCTGTGATTTCGGGAGTAGGGCCATCATCGAATGTCAAGTAAACTTTCTTTTCAGTATTTGGTAAGTCCCATATATATTGAGAGAATAGCTTCTTGATAAGTGAATTTGTTTTAACCCAGTAAAAGCTCATTGTGGTATTTGTTTGTATCAAAATTAAAAAAAAATGCAGTAAAAGTTAGAAGTTTTACTGCATTTTTTTAAAAGATATTTATAGTGTTACTTTATTCTTTTTCTCGTCCGAAACGTTCGAACATTTCGATATAAGTATTGAATACAGTTCTGTTTTTATTATAGAAGTTTAAATCTCCATTTTCTTTCATTACTTGCAATAAGCTTCTGTAACGTTCAAGATCCGTAATGATATCAACTGCTAAGCTTGATTGTTCTGAAGACTTTAATTTACTGTAGTAATTAAGATTGTCTTTGTATTTTGCCGTCAATTTATTCAATAAATCTTGTGCTTTGGCTTTCTCTCCCACTTCATAATATCCTTTTGTGTAAGGCTCTACTAAAGAGTAATAGCCGAATTTATCCAAAGGCATTTTTGTCATCGCCAAATCGATAATCTTTTTTGCCTTATCGAATTTTTTCTCCACAATCAATTGATCCATTAATCGAGCAAGATTTGTTCTGTAAGTGATGCTCTCTCTTCTGGTTTCTGGGTCATGGTATATTTTGTCGCTGTCACTATTACCCCAATCCCATTTCATTACATTGGTATACATTTTCTCAGAATCAATTTGCCCCATGTCTAATGGACTACCATCTTTAGGGATTGCAGTTTTTACAGGCACTAATTTATAAACCATTCCATCAAGTTGAAGGTAATCTTTCATCCAAAGGTAATCTTCATCGTCAAAAGCACCAGGGCTGAAGAAAATAGGTCTTTTCCAATTGTTGTTTGCTACGATGTCAAGCATCATTAATCGATTTTTATACAAAGCGTTTCCTTTGATGTCTATATCTATGTACGGAACAATAGAGTCATAGTATTTAGGCGAAACGACCTTGTTTTTTATGATAGCATCTTTGTCAACAGGGATTCTGACTTTATTGGTTGGATAAAAATGAATGGTCTGTCCGTTCTGTAGGCCAACCGTAGATTTTGGATTTTTAATGAAGTCCATGAAATCTTTAATCTCCCATCTGCTTTCTGTTTTCGGAATGTGGGCAACGTAATCCAATTTGTCTCCTACGTACTGATCGTGTGTGAAAGAGATTGGCAATGGATCAGCTTCGTAAGTTTTCGTTTTCATTTGGTCGATATACCAATCCGTCATGAAAAGACTAGTATTTACAATCTTAACATCGGTCCTGACATGTTCTATTTCCTGTGCATACCATAACGGGAAAGTGTCATTGTCACCTATTGTAAATAGAATTGCATTAGGATCACATGAGTTAAGATATGCTTTCGCCATTGCAGTTGCTGTATACTTACCAGAACGGTCGTGATCATCCCAGTTTTGAGATGCCATAAGCACTGGAGCTGCTAATATACTTGCGGCAATAATTATTGGTCCCGCTAATTTTGGAGCTAAATATTTTTGGGCACTTTCGTACAGTGCGTAAACTCCAAATCCAATCCATATAGCAAAAACATAAAAAGATCCCACTAAGGCATAATCGCGTTCTCTAGGTTCAAAAGGTCTTTCATTCAGGTAAATTTTTAAGGCAATACCAGTGAATAAGAACAAAGTCAACAAGACATAGAAACTTTTTCGATCTTTATTGGCATGATACATTAGTCCTATAAGTCCTAGAAGGAATGGAAGGAAATAATAGGTGTTACGTCCCTTGTTTTTTAATACATCGGCGGGTAAATTATCTTGAGAGCCCAAGTGTAACTCATCCATGAATTTTATTCCACTCATCCAGTTTCCATCCTGACTGTCGTATCTTCCTTGTATGTCATTTTGACGCCCAACAAAGTTCCACATCAAGTACCTCACGTACATGTAGCCAAACTGATATTCGAACATGAAACTTAAATTATCTACCGTTGATGGTTTTTCAATGATTAGGTAATCACCATAACTTTTTAGGAATTTTACATAACCATCATTGTCAATTTGTTTTTGTGCGTAAGCAGTTCTGAATTCTCCTACTGTTTTTCGGATTTCATTTTTTAATTGTCCAATAGCTCTGTTGTAGTCCTCCTCGGTTAATTTACTGGCGTCAATTCCGTATTTAGCGAGATCCTCTTCATAAGGATAATCAGGGTTTAGTTCAAACTCAGGAGCATTTGTAAAGTTCATATAATTGGCTACATGATCGGTACTCCACATTCGGGGTAAAATAGTTTTGTGATTGTCGTCACTATTCTGCACGGCGTTTTTGAAATTATTTACAATCTCATATTTTCCGGTTTTATAGTTTCTCTCATAGTTAGGAGCTTTGTCAAGATAAGGGTTGTCCTTGTCTAAACCGGCAAAAACTTCAGTGTACTGAGGGCCATAAAACAAAGGGTTAGAGCCGTATTGTTCTCTATTGTAATAAGCAAGTACCTCACGCGCATCAGAAGGTTTGTTCTCATTGATAATTACATTGGCATTGGCACGAACAGGCAACATTGTCCAAGTTGAAAATCCAATTAGAACGAATAGAATACATAAAATTAAAGTGTTGTAAGTTACAAGACCTTTGTTGGTGGTGTATTTTAAACCAAAATAAAATGCGGCCGAAAGAAGTACTGTAACCAGAATGGTTCCAGAGTCAAAAGGCATTCCTAGAGAATTAACTGTAAAAACCTCTGTTCCAGCAAAAAACGACATGGTTAAAGGCAGTAGTAATTTGAAAATAAACAATAAAATTGAAATAACTACAACATTAGCAATGATGAAATTTTTGACTGTTACTGTTTTGTAATGCTTAAAAAAGTACAGTAGACCAATTGAAGGAATCGTTAAAAGAGCCATAAAGTGAACTCCAAAAGATAATCCGATAACTAGTGAAATGATCAACAACCATCGATTTCCTCTTGGTGAGTCCATGTCTTGCTCCCAGCGCAACCCTAGCCAAAAAAGTAAGGAAATAAACAAAGAAGCCATGGCATAAACTTCAGCTTCTACAGCGTTGAACCAAAAACTATCAGAAAAAGTATAAGCTAAAGCTCCAACGAAGGAACTCCCTAGAATTACAATAGCATTGTTTGTATTTAATTGTGTTGTGTCGTCTTCTTTTAGATTTGGTTCTACGATCCTTGAAATTAATTTCTTTAAAATCATAGATGAAGACCAAAATAGGAATAATATTGTGAAGGCACTAGAAACAACAGAAGTCATATTGACCATTAAGGCGATATGTTCGTTATCTGAGGCAAACATGGCGAAGAATGCACCAATCATTTGAAACAAAGGTGCTCCGGGCGGATGACCAACTTCAAGCTTTGCTGCTGTGGCAATATATTCTCCACAATCCCAAAAACTCATTGTGGGTTCAACAGTAAGGGTATAAGTTATTAATGCTATTACAAATGTAAACCAACCTATAATCGTATTCCATTTATTGAAATTGAATGGCGCCTTATTCATGTATTGAAATTTAGTTATATTTTAAGTTACAAAGAAAATGTTTTTTTATTTAAGGTAGGAAAGATTAGCGAAAATTTCTGTCAAACTATTTATTTCGGTAACATATTGGTTTTTAGTAATTTTCGAGATTGCGAAGATGTTGATTGATTTTTTTTGCGTTTTTTTTCAATAAAAAGTCCAAAAAAGTTTGCGCAAACTGAATTTTATTATAAATTTGCACTCGCTTAGCAGCAATGATGGTCTATGGTGTAATGGTAACACAACTGTTTTTGGTGCAGTCGTTCAAGGTTCGAGTCCTTGTAGACCAACAAAAGCCTCTCAATTTGAGAGGCTTTTTTTTTGAAGTAAATTTAAAACGGTAAAAATTCATTTAAGTTCTGTTTTAAATTCGTTCTTTTAAGGTGGTGTAATTAGACAATAACGACTTTATATCTTAAAGGTTATTATTGGTTTTACTGCGTGATTTACTAAGTCTTCACTTATGCTTCCTGTAAAAAAATGAGCCAAGCCGGTTCTCCCGTGCGTACATAGTCCTATCAAATCAGCATTTATCGAATTAGAAAAATTAATGATTCCTTTTTCAATATTTACGTCATTGTAGATGTGGGCGGAATAGTTAGTGATTTTGAAATCAGCGATGAAATCATTCATTATTTGTTCTGAAAGAGCAGTCGGTTTGAAACTATTAGGGGTGCAAATCATCACTAAGTTCAATTTTGCGTCAAATATTTTGCTAAACTCAATCATTTTTTTGAATGGTTTTTTTATTTCTTTCGAAAAATCAGATGCGAAAACGAAGTTTGCTCCTTTCAATTCGGTTGTGCCTTTTTTAATTACCAAGACTGGAACTTCTGATAGTCGGACTACTTTTTCGGTGTTGGATCCGATGAGTACTTCTTCGATTCCGGAAACACCATGTGATCCCATAACTATTAAATCGGTTTTGTTTTCCTTGCTAAAGGATAGAATCCCGTCAAATGCTCTTTCAAATTTCACTTGTTCAGTTACTTGTATTCCTTTTAGGTAGTCTTTTTGTTTTAATTTTTGAAGTGTTTCGTTTGCTTTTTTGATAAATAGCATCACTTCAGGGATGCTTGTGGCTCCAGTTATGGCATCGTTCATTTGAGTTGGAATTTCCAACATATGGAGAAGAAGTATTTCAGAATTGCTCTTTTTTGCAATTTGTGCAGCGACTTTTAATGCGTTCTCGGCATGTGCTGAGAAATCGGTTGGAACTAAAATTCGTTTCATAATTAGATGGATTAAATTATGGGAAAATTCGGTATTTTAATGCTTCTATAAAGATAAGAAATATTTTTACGGCACGCAATCAATTCGATTTATAAAAAAAACACTATATTTGCACCGTTATTTATTAAAATCTAGATAATGAGGGGACTAAATGTCCCCTCTTTTTATAAAAAATATGACATTTAAAGAAAAAGTAAATTTATTGTTGACTGAAGCTCTTGTAGAAAAGCCATCGCTTTTCTTGATAGACCTTACCATCACTGATGCTTTTAAAGTTATTATAACTTTAGACGACGACAATGGTGTGGTGTTGCAGGACTGTATTGATATCAGTCGCGCAATAGACGCAAGTTTAGACAGAGAAGAACAGGATTATTCTATGGAGGTAGCCTCAGCAGGGGTTTCTTTGCCATTGAAGAAGATTAGACAATACAAGAAAAATATAGGTAGAACGTTGATTGTGAAAACTAATACAGAAAATATCGAAGCGGAATTAGTGGAAGCTAATGATGATTTTGTAATTTTGTCGTGGAAAGCAAGAGAACCTAAAAAGATAGGTAAAGGTAAAGAGACTGTTGAAAAGACGCTACAAATCCCTTACGCAGATATAAAAGAAGCAATTGTTACAGTAACATTTTAATTAAAGAA
>TARA_R110002126_G_scaffold150368_4_pt1 | contig 13999 bp, 11 predicted proteins | sample TARA_R110002126 | Tara Oceans TARA_R110002126 (sample SAMEA4397536) | marine metagenome | biome: Polar Biome; feature: [DCM] deep chlorophyll maximum layer (ENVO:01000326); material: water (ENVO:00002006), including particulate matter (ENVO:01000060) such as... | depth 30 m
GCTCTTTGATATAGGCTGCGGCTTCTTCTTCTGCAGAGCCACCGATTTCACCTATCATCACGATGGCTTCAGTTTTCGGGTCTTCCTGGAATAACTTCAGGATGTCGATAAAGTTAGAACCTGGAATTGGATCGCCACCGATACCAACACAAGTCGACTGACCGAAACCGTGATCAGTGGTTTGCTTAACTGCTTCATACGTCAGCGTGCCTGAACGTGAAACGATACCGACGCGACCTGGTTTATGAATGTGGCCTGGCATAATACCAATTTTACATTCACCCGGCGTGATAACACCCGGACAGTTAGGACCAATCAGGATTACGCCTAATTCATCACATTTTACTTTAGCATCTAACATATCAAGTGTTGGGATGCCTTCAGTAATACAGACGATTAACTGAATGCCGCTGTTCGCCGCCTCCAGAATAGAGTCTTTACAAAATGCTGCCGGTACATAGATAACAGATGCAGTAGCGCCTGTTGCATCAACCGCTTCCTGTACCGTGTTAAAAACAGGCAAACCTAAATGAGTCTGACCGCCTTTACCTGGTGTTACGCCACCAACCATCTTGGTACCGTAAGCGATAGCTTGTTCAGAGTGAAAGGTACCCTGCGCACCGGTGAAACCCTGACAAATTACTTTGGTATCTTTATTAATTAATACGCTCATTACTTACCCCTTATGCCTTAGCCGCTGCAGCAACCACTTGCTTGGCAGCACTGGTCAGGTCTGTGTCAGCGATGATATTCAGGCCGCTTTCAGACAGCACTTTAGCACCAACTTCTGCATTATTGCCCTGCAGACGCACCACTACCGGTACTTTAACGCCAACTTCTTTCACCGCGCCAATAACACCTTCAGCAATCATATCGCAACGCACGATACCGCCAAAAATGTTAATAAATACTGCTTTCACAGCATCATCAGACAGGATAATTTTAAAGGCTTCAACAACGCGCTCTTTGGTAGCACCACCACCAACGTCCAGGAAATTAGCCGGCTTACCGCCATGCAGCTTAACGATGTCCATAGTACCCATTGCCAGGCCTGCACCGTTAACCATACAACCAATATCACCACCTAACGCCACGTAGTTCAGTTCCCACGATGCAGCATGCGCTTCACGAGGATCTTCCTGTGAAGGGTCTTGCATCGCTTTTAATTCAGGGTGACGGTACAGCGCATTGCCATCAATCACTAACTTGGCATCTAAACAGTGTAAATCACCTGCTGGGGTAATAACCAGCGGGTTAACTTCAAGCAATGCCAGGTCTTTTTCCTGGAACAGCTTCGCTAAACCCATAAAGATTTTTACGAACTGGTTAACTTGCTTGCCTTCCAGGCCCAGTTTAAACGCCAGGTCACGGCCCTGGTACGGCTGAGCGCCAACCAACGGGTCGATAGCCGCTTTCAGAATTTTTTCCGGCGTTTCGTGAGCAACGGTTTCAATTTCCACGCCGCCTTCAGTAGAGGCCATAAACACGATACGACGTGAAGCGCGATCAACCACTGCACCTAAATACAGTTCCTGGGCGATATCGGTACAAGGCTCTACCAGGATCCGGCTAACCGGCTGACCTTTTTCGTCAGTCTGATAAGTTACCAGGTTCTTACCCAGCCATTTTTCTGCGAAGGCTTTGATGTCTTCTTTGCTTTTAACCAGCTTCACACCGCCCGCTTTACCGCGACCACCAGCGTGAACCTGAGCTTTGACAACAAACATATCGCCGCCGATTTTATCTGCAGCTGCTACCGCTTCTTCTACCGTAGCTGCGGCGATGCCTTTAGATACAGGCAAACCATATTGGGCAAACAGTTGCTTACCCTGATACTCGTGCAAATTCATGGCTAATTTCCGTTCATTTGAATATGGAAGCTGCCCGTTATGGTGCAGCCTGATGTTTCGATCGGCGCGTATTATAGTGCCAACCGGCGAAATACAAAATGCTGTTGTCGCAAAACAACAGCATTTTTAGCTATTTTTTCTGAATATTTAAATATCCAGCAAAATACGGGTTGGATCTTCCAGCAACTCTTTAATGGTAACCAAAAAGCCAACAGACTCTTTACCGTCGATAATACGGTGGTCATAAGACAGCGCCAGATACATCATTGGCAGAATTTCCATCTTGCCATCCACTACCATTACCCGGTCCTGGATCTTGTGCATACCCAAAATAGCAGACTGTGGCGGATTGATAATTGGCGTAGACATTAACGAGCCAAAAACACCACCATTGGTAATAGTAAAGTTACCGCCGGTTAAATCGTCCATGGCTAACTTGCCATCACGACCTTTCAGCGCCAGTTCTTTAATGGCTTTTTCAATTTCGGCCAAATTCATTTTGTCGCAATCACGTAATACCGGTGTTACCAGACCGCGTGGCGTAGAAACCGCAATACTCACGTCAAAGTAATTGTGATAAACAATGTCATCACCATCAATCGCAGCATTAACTTCCGGGAAACGTTTCAGCGCTTCAGTTACCGCTTTCACGTAGAAGGACATAAAACCTAAACGAATGCCATGACGTTTTTCAAACACCTCCTGGTACTGCTTACGCAGCTCCATAATCGGCTTCATGTTAACTTCGTTAAACGTGGTTAACATCGCTGTGGAGTTTTTTGCTTCAAGCAGACGATTGGCAATGGTTTTACGCAAGCGGGTCATTGGTACCCGTTTCTGCGTCCGATCACCGCTTGCTACAGAAGGTGCGGCAGAGCTGGCAGAGGCGGCTTTGCTGCTACCTGCTGCAACAAACTTCTCTACATCTTCTTTGGTTACACGACCATTTTTGCCAGAACCTTTAATTTTACTGGCATCTAAGCCCTTTTCTGAAATCATTCTACGCACTGACGGGCTTAATGCGTCGTCATTGCTTTCGTCAGATTTGCTATCAGATTGAGCATCAGATTTTGCATTATCTTTAGCGGCAGCTTTGTCGTCTTTACTGGCTGAAGCATCGTCTTTCTTCGCCGCAGGCGCACCGCCCTCTTCCATTTTACCGATAACTTCTTCTGCGGTTACTGTCGCACCAGTATCATGAATAATTTCACCCATAACGCCATCGGCCTGGGCAACGACTTCAAGTACCACTTTGTCGGTTTCAATATCAACTAATACCTGATCGCGTGTTACGGCTTCGCCAGTTTTAACGTGCCAGGTGGCGATGGTTGCATCAGCAACGGATTCTGGAAGTACGGGTACTTTAATTTCCACTTTTTCACCTTTTACCGGTTAGTCATTTTTCGTTCAACCGGCCCGTTGCACGAGCCGGCTAATTCATTATTTTATGGTCAGAGCGTCATTTACCAGGGCTTGCTGTTGCTTGTTATGCACAGACAGATAGCCTACTGCTGGTGAGGAAGACGCTTCGCGGCCTGCATAGTTCAGATAGCCATCTTTTGGAATGGCTGCCCGGAAATGATGTTGGCTACAATACCAGGCGCCCTGGTTTTGTGGTTCTTCCTGACACCAGACAAAATCAGTCACGTGTTGATACTGGCTTAGCACTTCCAGCATTTCGTCCCGTGGGAACGGATACAACTGTTCAACCCGGATAATCGCGACATCAGTCAACTCACGTTTGCGCCGCTCATCCAGCAGTTCGTAATACACTTTACCGCTACAGAACACGACACGTTTGACTTCAGTTGCTTTAATATCGTCAATTTCACCAATCACATTGTGAAACTTACCAGAGGCCAGTTCTTCCAGGGTGGAGGTTGCCTGAGGATGACGAAGCAATGACTTCGGTGACATCACAATTAAAGGCCGACGCATTGGCCGTACCATTTGCCGGCGCAACATATTGAATACCTGAGCAGGCGTAGTCGGAATACAGACCTGCATATTGTGATCAGCACACAACTGCAGAAAGCGCTCTAACCGGGCTGACGAATGCTCAGGCCCCTGGCCTTCATAACCATGCGGCAGCAGCAAGGTTAGGCCACACAAGCGGCCCCACTTTTGCTCACCAGAACTTAAAAACTGGTCAATAACAACCTGGGCACCGTTGGCAAAATCACCAAACTGCGCTTCCCAGATTACCAGCGCTCTCGGTTCAGCCGTGGCATAACCATATTCGATTGCCAGCACCGCCTCTTCAGACAATGCAGAGTCGAAAATCTGAAACGGGCCCTGCTCATCGCTAATTTTACTCAGTGGTGTATATGCGCTGCCATCTTCCTGGTTGTGCAATACAGCATGGCGATGGAAGAAAGTGCCCCGGCCAGAATCCTGGCCGACAAACCGAATCCGGCTGCCCTCAGCAACCGTAGCTGCATACGCCAGAATTTCTGCCATACCCCAGTCGATTTTCTTCTCACCTTTCAACATCAGGGCCCGGTCTTCATAAACCCGGTTGACCTGGCGTTGTAATGTCACATTGTCAGGCACATCAATCGCTTTTTCACCTAACGCAACTAACTTTTCAACAGCCATACTGGCATCGTAAGTTGCATCCCAGTCATGTCCAAGGAATGGCGTCCAGTCAACGGATGGTTCAGTCATAGGTTGCCATTCATCAACGACACAATCGCCTTTATCCAGCGCATCACGATAATCGTTAATTAACGCTTTCACGTCATCTTCTGTACAAATGCCTTCAGCAACTAACTTATTCGCGTAAATTTCGCGTGGCGTCGGATGCTTTTTAATCTTCTGGTACATGATTGGCTGCGTTGCATTAGGCTCGTCAGACTCATTGTGACCATTGCGGCGATAACAGAATAAGTCGATCACGACATCGCGTTTAAACGTATTACGATAATCAACCGCTAACTGTGCCACAAATACCACAGCTTCCGGATCATCGCCGTTAACATGGAAAATAGGCGCCAGTACCATCTTGGCAATATCGGTGCAGTAAGGTGTGGAACGGGTATCTTCCGGGTTAGAGGTGGTAAAGCCAACCTGGTTATTAATCACCACTCGCACGGTACCGCCTACTTTAAAGGCCCGGGTTTGCGAAATATTAAACGTCTCTGCTACCACTCCCTGCCCGGCAAAGGCAGAATCACCGTGAATAGTAATTGGCAATGCCAGTGAGCCATCTGTACAGCCACGACGGTCTAAGCGTGCGCGAACTGAACCGATTACCACCGGGTTAACAATTTCCAGATGCGACGGGTTAAAAGCCAGCGCTAAGTGAACATTACCACCCTTGGTCTCAAAGTCAGATGAGAAACCCATGTGATATTTCACATCACCGGCACCCACTACTTCATATTTGCCCGCGAACTCATCGAATAACGTTGATGGGTTTTTACCCAACACATTTATTAAGGTGTTCAGACGACCGCGGTGGGCCATACCAATAACCGAATCTTTTGCACCTTGTTCACCTGCACGGTGAATCATAGCTTTAAGCATCGGGATCATGGCGTCGCCACCTTCCAGGCCAAAACGTTTGGCTCCCGGAAACTTTGAGCCTAAATATTTTTCCAGGCCATCTGCTGCCACCAGGCCTTTTAAAATACCGAGCCGGGTTTCTTTATCAAATACCGAATTAGCTTGTGTGCCTTCAAGTCGTTGCTGGATCCAGCGTTTTTCATCCGTCGAGACGATATGCATATACTCAGCACCGATAGAACCACAATAGGTTTTTTCCAGCGCTTTATGCAAATCACCCAGTTTCATGGTTTCCTGACCACTGGCGAATGATCCAACATTGAACTCGGTATCGTAATCAGCTTCAGATAAGTCATGAAAAGACAACTCGAGGTCACGAACTCTTGGCTGCTTCCATAAATTTAACGGGTCAAGGTTGGCATGCTGATGACCACGGAAGCGGTAAGAATTGATAAGTTGCAGCACTTTAACCTGACGGGTGTCAGTAGCGCTACCACTGTTAACAACCACCACTTCACGGTGTTTGTTACGGGCTAAATCGGCAAACTGCTGACGGACGTCAGCATGTCGAGTTTCAAGATCGACCCCATCGATTTTTGGCAAACCGGCGAAAAATTCACGCCATTCGTCACCAACACTGGTGGGCTCTGCTAGGTAGGATTCATAGAGTTCATCCACATAGGCCATGTTACCACCGCCAAGATGTGAAGACTCTAACCACGCCTTCATTACACCTTCGTGCATTTAGTTTCCCTTATTTCTGAGCACCTGGAAAAAAGTAGCAAAAAAACCGTCATTCCGCTTGCGAAATGGCCGGTTTTTCAAATATTAACTAAAATAAGGGCGCATTACAGCGCCCGGTTTAACAACATCGATTTTATCTGGCCAATGGCTTTAGTTGGGTTTAAGCCCTTCGGACAAACGTTCACGCAGTTCATAATGCCATGACAGCGAAAAACACTAAATGCATCATCTAAATCATTTAACCGTTGCTCGGTTGCCGTATCACGGCTGTCTGCCAGGAAACGATAAGCATGTAATAAACCCGCCGGGCCGATAAACTTGTCCGGATTCCACCAGAACGATGGGCAAGACGTGGAACAACATGCGCATAGAATACATTCATATAAGCCGTCAAGCTTGGCACGCTCTTCCGGGCTTTGCAAATATTCACCGGCAGGCGGTAACTTGTCATCGTTAATAAGATACGGTTTAACTTTTTCATACTGGGTGTAGAACTGGCTCATATCAACCACCAGATCACGAACTACCGGTAAACCCGGCAACGGACGTACCACAATTTTACCGCCCTTACCTTTACCCAGTTCGGATAGCGGTGTGATACATGCCAGACCATTCTTACCATTCATATTTAAACCGTCAGACCCACAAACACCTTCCCGGCAACTGCGACGGAAAGACAAGCTTGGATCCTGCTCTTTCAGTTTAATCAGCGCATCAAGCACCATCATGTCACGGCCTTCAGGATTTTCCAGGGTATAGTCCTGCATCCGTGGCGCAGTATCAACATCAGGGTTGTACCGATAAATTGAAAAGGTCAATGTAGTCATTTTTACTGCGCCTCTTAATACGTACGTGCTTTTGGCGGAAAGGATTCACGGAACTTCGGTTCCAGATTAACCTTACGCTTGAACATCGATTCAGTGTCCGGGGTGTAGACACTGTGACACAACCAGTTTTCATCATCACGATCCGGAAAGTCAAACCGGGCATGAGCACCACGACTTTCAGTACGGAAATTAGCGGCAACGGCGGTTGAATAAGCGGTTTCCATCAGGTTGTCAAGCTCTAAACACTCGATTCGCATCGTGTTGAAATCAGAGCTCTTATCATCCAGGCGGGCAAACTGCAAACGTTCACGGATTTCTTTCAACTCGGCCAGACCTTCGGCCATAGCGTCACCTTCCCGGAAAACGGAAAAGTTAAGTTGCATACATTTTTGCAGGTCTTTCTTAATTTGTACCGGATCTTCACCCTGGCCAACTTTGCTTTGCTCCCAGCGCTGGGTGCGGGCTAATGCTGCGTCCAGATCTGACTGAGATGCCGGACGTGCTTCAGCAGTAGCCGCCAGAGCCTCACCCAGGTGTAAACCGGTTGCGCGACCAAAAACAACCAAGTCAAGCAACGAGTTCCCGCCCAAACGATTAGCACCGTGTACTGAAACACAGGCTATTTCGCCACAGGCAAATAAGCCAGCAACGACTGATTCAGAGCCGTCTGCTTTCGGGCTGATGACCTGGCCGTTAACATTAGTTGGAATACCACCCATCATGTAGTGACAGGTTGGAATAACCGGAATGGGTTCTTTCACCGGGTCAACATGGGCAAAGGTACGTGATAATTCACAAATACCAGGTAACCGGCTTTCCAGCACGTCTTCACCCAGATGGTCCAGCTTTAACTTAATATGCACACCCCATGGGCCATCACAACCACGACCTTCGCGAATTTCGGTCATCATTGAACGGGCTACCACGTCGCGCCCTGCCAGGTCTTTAGCATTAGGGGCATAACGCTCCATAAAGCGCTCGCCGTCTTTATTCAGCAAATAACCACCTTCGCCGCGACAGCCTTCAGTTACCAGAGTACCGGCACCAGCGATTCCGGTTGGGTGGAACTGCCACATTTCCATATCCTGCAGCGGAACACCGGCCCGAAGCGCCATACCAACACCGTCACCGGTATTAATGTGGGCGTTAGTCGTGGACGCATAAATACGACCGGCGCCACCGGTTGCTAACACGGTAGCTTTAGCTTTAAAGTACACTACTTCACCGGTTTCAATATCAATGGCAGTACAACCAACCACTGCGCCATCCTGATTTTTGACCAGGTCAAGGGCATACCATTCAGAAAATACCTGCGTTTTATTTTTAACGTTTTGCTGATAAAGCAAATGCAATAATGCGTGACCAGTACGGTCAGCCGCTGCTGCTGTGCGAGCGGCCTGCTCGCCGCCGAAGTTTTTAGACTGGCCACCGAAAGGACGCTGGTATACCCGGCCATTTTCAAAACGTGAAAACGGTAAGCCCATATTTTCCAGCTCGGTAATCGCTTCCGGGCCGGTCTTACACATATACTCGATAGCGTCCTGGTCACCTATGTAGTCAGACCCTTTAACGGTGTCGAACATGTGCCATTCCCAGTTATCTTCATGGGAATTACCCAACGCAACGGTAATGCCGCCCTGCGCGGATACCGTATGTGAACGGGTAGGAAATACTTTTGATAACAATGCACAGGTTAAACCTGACTGGGTAATCTGCAGCGCAGCGCGCATACCTGCGCCACCCGCGCCAATTACAATAGCGTCAAACTCTCTTACTGGAATATTCACTTAAGCACCCCACAACACAAATAAGCCGACCGCGACATAACCAAAGGCCAGTGCGTAAAGGAAGAATTGTAAAACTGCACGTAACTGCGCTGATTTCACGTAATCAGTCAGCACCTGCCACAATCCTATACGAGTGTGGATTGCAATAGAGATCAGCGCTAACAGGGTAAACACTTTCATCGCCATGTTAGCAAACAACCCCTGCCAAACTTCAAAAGTAACTTCGGGAGTAACTAAGAAGAAACCAAGAATAAAAAATGTATACAATGCCAGCACGATGGCTGTGGCACGCAAAGACACGTAATCCTGAATACCATTACGTTTTAAACTTGCCTGATTCAGAACCATAACCATACTCCTGCCAAAACTGATAACACTATCCATAAACCCATAACGACATTTGCACTAAGCGTGCCTGACTTAAGCTCTTCCCAATGGCCCATGTCCATCACCAGGTGCCTGATGCCGCCCAGCAGGTGGTAAATCAACACGGTAATTGTGCCCCAGGCAATAAACTTCGCCAGATGTGATGTCATTAACGATTGCACGTAGTCGAAACCGGCCTGGCTTTGTAACGAGTAAGCCCACGCCCAGATAACGAACACCAGCGCGAAAAATAGCGCCACACCGGTCACACGATGCAATATCGACGCTTTCGCTGCAGCAGGTAATGAAATTGTAGATAAATCTAGATTTACTGGTCTTTGCTTTTTCACAGTTTCTTGCCTATCGAAGCTCGTACAGAGCGTAGTTATAGTTTTAGGTGCTGCAAAACCAGCCCCCACCAAAACGATATACTGGTTTTTGCTCAAGCTGGTTCAACAAAAACACGGTGGCAGGTGAACTGAATTTACGCCGGCAATAGTATATATTTCACAGCCGCTTATTACAATTTTTGTTTAGTTTTACCCGGAAAATTCCGCATACGAAACATTACACAATTAAGGATGGCTGACAATACTACTAGAGTAGAATACTTATTAAGCAAATACGCATTAAAATTGACTTATAGGGGCAGTTTGCGAGTAGAATAGGTGCAATACCCTTAGAATCCGAAACTACAACAATAGGAGAAATCCAATGACAGATAAAAAGGCCGTCGTGCAGATTGATGGTAAGTCATTTGAGTTACCGATCTATTCCGGCACGGCTGGTACTGACGTAATCGACGTACGTACGCTCGGGCAGCAAGGTTATTTCACATTTGATCCGGGCTTTATGTCAACGGGCTCCTGCGAATCTAAAATTACTTACATAGATGGCGACAATGGTGTTTTGCTTCACCGTGGTTATCCGATTGAGCAACTGGCAGAACATTCAGATTACCTGGAATTATGCTACCTGCTACTTGAAGGTGAGTTACCCCAGAAGCAACAATACGCGGATTTCGTCACTACTATTACCCGCCACACCATGGTTCATGAAAAAATTGCCTCGTTTTTCCAGGGTTTCCGGGTAGATGCCCACCCGATGGCAATGCTTTGTGGCGTAGTTGGTGCATTATCGTCATTTTATCATTCTGATTTAGATATCAATGACCCGGAGCAGCGTAAACGTAGTGCTCATCGCTTAATTGCTAAGCTACCGACCATATCAGCAATGGCGTATAAGTATACGGTTGGCCAGCCTTTTGTTCACCCACGCAACGACCTGAGCTACTCTGAAAACTTCCTGCATATGATGTTTTCTGTGCCAGCGGAAGAGTACAAAGTCAGCCCTATCCTGGCCAAAGCCATGGACCGGATTTTTATGCTGCATGCTGACCATGAGCAAAATGCCTCAACGTCTACCGTGCGCCTCGCCGGTTCTTCGGGTGCTAACCCGTATGCCTGTATCGCTGCAGGTGTAGCGTCACTATGGGGCCCGGCGCATGGCGGTGCTAATGAAGCCTGTCTTAAAATGTTGCAACAAATTGGCTCAGTCGACAGGATCCCGGAATTTGTCGCCCGAGCTAAAGATAAAAATGACAGCTTCCGTTTGATGGGCTTTGGTCACCGGGTTTATAAAAACTTTGACCCGCGTGCTAAAGTTATGCGTGATACCTGCCATGAAGTGTTGAAAGAGCTTAATGTCAAAGATCCATTGTTAGATGTCGCCATGGAGCTGGAGCGGATCGCGCTTGAAGACTCATACTTTATTGAGAAAAAACTATATCCGAACGTTGATTTTTACAGTGGCATTATCTTAAAAGCCATTGGTATACCAACCAGTATGTTTACAGTTATTTTTGCGATGTCCCGTACCGTTGGCTGGATCTCTCACTGGGACGAAATGCTGGGTGAAAAAGGCCATAAAATTGGTCGTCCACGCCAGCTATATACCGGTTATGCCAGTCGCGATTTTAAAGACCTAAACAAGCGTTAAGCTTGCTTAATCTGCCTTATCGCGAAAAAAAGCGGCGACTATCGCCGCTTTTTTTATGGGTGAATCACCAGCGGCTAACTTGCAATATTAGCGCCTAACATCGACAATTCGCCTAACTGGCTAAGCTTCTGAGATAATATGCAGCATTTCGACCCTGTAAACTTTCGTGACCAGTTTGAGTATTTTCAGCAAAACCCATCCTGGGTTTATCTGGATAACGCGGCCACGATGCATAAGCCTAAACGCGTTATTGAGGCGGTTAGCAACTTTTATCAACGCAACAACAGCAATGTTCATCGTGGCGCTCACAGCCTTAGCCAGAAGGCCACCAGAGCGTTTGAGCAGGCACGGGATGATATTGCCGCATTTATTAACGCTGAAACGCGTCAGCAGATTATTTTTTGCAGTGGCGCGACCGCAGCACTGAATCAAATTGCGTTTGGTCTGATGCATACGCTGCTGCAACCAGGTGATCGGATCCTGATAACCGCGCTGGAACATCATGCCAATATTGTTCCCTGGCAACTACATTGCACCCGCTTTGGCGTCATACTTGATGTAGTGCCACTGAATGCTGACCATCAGGTAGATCAGCAATCATTTACTACGATGCTGGCCAACAAACCCAAGCTGGTGAGTTTTAGCCACGTCTCGAATGTACTGGGCCATGTTCAGCCAATCGCAGACATGGTGCAGCAAGCTAAAAAGGCCGGCGCGATTACGGTTATAGATGGTGCTCAGGGTATCGTGCATGAACAGGTTGATGTGCAGGCGCTGGATGTCGATTTTTATGTCTGGTCATCACATAAACTGTATGGCCCTACCGGCAACGGTGTATTGTATGGCAAAGCCGGCTTATTGGAACAACTTACGCCAATTCATGGCGGCGGCGAAATGATTAGCGAAGTGCAATTTAGTCACAGCTTATTTAACATTTTGCCATTCCGTTTAGAAGCCGGTACGCCTGATATTGCCGGCGTTGTCGGCATGGCGGCTGCAGTTAACTGGCTGCAAAAATTTAACATTGATGAAATAAAAGAATATAAAGCAATGTTATTAAAACAGTTTTTTTCAGGTCTTAGTAAAATCAACGGACTGGATATTTTATCATCGCCTGTGCATAATGCCGGTATTGTAGCGCTTAATGTACAAGGTGAGCACCCCGCCGACGTGGCAGAGCTGCTAAACCAGCAACGTGTCGCGGTAAGAGCAGGTCAGCATTGTGCTATGCCGCTGTTTCAACAGCTGGGTTTAGCCGGAGCCGTCAGGTTTTCGTTGGCCCCCTATAATACCGAAGCAGATGTAACAAACAGTCTGCAAGCCCTGGCGCAGGCGGTGGAGATTTTAACGGCATGACTCTGGACCAACTACTTACTGATACTAAACCAGCATTGACTCAAATCTACAGTGACGATTTACCTGAACTGACGGAGACTAGAGACTGGCAAAGCAAATATCGGATCCTGATGCAACTGGGTCGTAAACTGCCGCCGATACCGGAAAAGATGAAGCAGCCGGCTTTTTTGGTAAGAGGTTGCGAGAGCCGCGCCTGGCTGATGCATTATTATAACGAGCATCATGATCAACACTTCTTTGTGCTGGACAGTGAGGCTCGTATCGTCAAAGGTTTAATGGCGATTATGCTGTGTCTGGTAAATGGTATGAGTAATGCCGAGCTAAAGAAATTTGAGCTGGCGCAGGCTTTCGACAAGCTTAAACTGAAACCTTATTTAAGTCAGTCACGTAGCAGTGGTTTAGCCGCCATGATGCACCGCATTAAAGATTGTTGTCATTAAGCTTTGCTGCATCATTCGCTTTAGTCGCGATTTTTTGTAGCACTCTGGCAGCGGCGGCCAGCCCAAAACTGGCGGTGACTACTGTTGTCGCGCCAAAGCCACCACTGCAATCCAATCGCATACTGCTCACTTCACCGTCAGCATTTAGCTGAGGGGTTTTCTGCTGACAAACAGTTCCATCAGCTTGCGGATAAACTAACTGTTCGGTCGAGTACACACATTCGATACCAAACCGGCGTTTTGGATTGCGGCTGTATTGGTAATCGCGCCGTAAGCTGTTGCGAACCTTTGCCAGTAACGGGTCGTTAATCGTCTGGGTCAAATCGGCGATCTGGATCCGGGTTGGGTCTATCTGACCGCCCGCGCCCCCGGTGCAGATCACTTTAATTTTGTTGCGCTTGCAATGAACCAGTAGTCCAACTTTGGCTTTAATAGAATCAATTGCATCAACCACGTAATCCAGCTGCGGCGTAATCAGCTGCTGTAAATTATCAGCAGCAATAAAATCTGCTACCTGATGCACAACGCAATCCGGATTAATAGCGTTAATCCGCGCCGCCATCACCGCCACCTTATCCTGACCAACAGTGTCTGTAAGCGCATGCAATTGCCGGTTAATATTGCTAATACACACATCATCAAGGTCAATCAGGGTTATTTTGCCTATACCAGAACGTGCCAGCGCCTCGGCAACCCAACTGCCCACGCCACCAATGCCGACCACACAAACATGGGCTTTGGCAAAAGCAGCTAGCGCATTATTGCCGTATAAACGGCCAATACCGGCAAAACGGAGTAAATAATCAGACATTATGGGTAGAAACCTGCTGCGGTTGTTGTTTAGATTGCTGTTTGGGTAGTTGATAATCAGGCCAGATTAGCTGCCAGGGCTCTGCCCAGCTTTGCCAGGCATTTAAACCGGCTAGCTGCTGAAAATACAAGCCGTCAGCCGGTGGCTGCACATACTGGTAGTGCTGACCGTTAAGGGAAAAACATAATGCATAAGCATGCAGATAAACCCGGTCGGCAGCCTCAGCCTGATACAGCGTATCACCGGCAATAACAGCACCGACGCTTTTTAACGCCACCCGGATTTGATGAGTTTTACCACTGTAGGGCTTAAT
>TARA_R110002126_G_scaffold5746_1_pt1 | contig 13966 bp, 15 predicted proteins | sample TARA_R110002126 | Tara Oceans TARA_R110002126 (sample SAMEA4397536) | marine metagenome | biome: Polar Biome; feature: [DCM] deep chlorophyll maximum layer (ENVO:01000326); material: water (ENVO:00002006), including particulate matter (ENVO:01000060) such as... | depth 30 m
TAACCTATGTCAAGTGGTTTATAATATATATTTAATTCTTCCACAATCTTAACTAATTTATTTCTTTCATTCATATCTATTCACCATTAAAAATTATTATGAGTAAGATAAGCGCCAATGCTACTAAACAAAATACTTGTATGCCTTCCATTAATCTTCCTCCTCGCCATCGAAGTATATCATGAAGCCTAAGACAAAACTAAACGCTATTGCCAACACACAAAATAATTGTAAATATTCCATTAAATTCTCCAAGGTTATGAAGCCCACCGAAGTGGGCATTAAGTTTTATTTAAGATGCATCAAGCTCCGCTTCGGCAGCAGCTAACATTTCCCTTAGCTTCGCTAATTGCTTAAGCTTCGCAGAATCTTTCGCTTTCGCTTTAGCCTTCGGCTTCTTGGCAGATTTTATTTCCTTTGCCCAAATCGTTTCAGCCTTCGGCTTAACTTCCGCCTTCACTTTCGCTTTAGCCTTCGGCTTAACTTCGGCATCATCCGTCTTGACTAGCGCCATGATTTCCTTCGGAATTACTCCGGTGGTTATATACTTCTGAGCATCGCCATGAGTCATCTTTTGATTCTTATCCCCGTAGAATTTGGCTACCGATGCACCTATTCGAGCCTTAAGAATTCTGAACTTCGGGTTGGCCTTGCCATCGATCTTTAAGTTAATCTTTTGACTATCCGCCATACGTTCAGCTAGTTTAAATACTGCGAAGTCGAATTGCTTGTATGTCGCAGCTCTAGTCTGATCTATGTTTGCATATGTGTTATTCATGTATAAATACCTTGTGTTGTGAGTGAGGTCGTCTTATCGAACGCTTTCAAAGCTACAGGTCAGGTCGGGTTGAAGTCAAGCCCTTTTCGTGCGTGATTAATCATGTGCGCATTATGCATGTGTTAACACGCGTGAAAAAAGCCAGAACCGCCATTCAAGCTCTAAAATCTTCAGAATTTTCTAGCGCGTTAAAGACAGGCAGGTGCGAAGTAAACACGCACATGTAACGTGACGGGTGAGTTCTCACGGGCGCGTTAATTAATGCTGGGGAAATACCTGTAAGCTATTGAAATCTATGGAAACCTCTAGAGTTATTACTAACTCTAAAGCTTCTTTTAAGCTCTCAAATGGCTGTCAAGGAGAATCCTATGGAGGAATTATGGAGAGACTCAGGAATACTTTAGAGTATTCCTCCGCGAGTGCAGGAGTGCGATGGATATCTTTGAAGATCTTTATAGTGCGCGTGAGGGGTGGGCAGGTGGCCATAGGGGGGGTGGGGTATATATACACAATCACATACATTTTAGAGGATTTCGAAGTGTCAACTAGACTATGGAGGCAGGTGTCTTTAGAGAATGTGTTTATGCAGGGCTTAAAAGTATCTAGGGGGTACTAGTAACGTTAAGGAAAGTACTTATGCGGGGCTTATAAGCCTCTAGAGAGATGTATGTATATTCATATGTAGCCCCGGGGTGGCTATAAGTAGTATAGCGTTAGGATGAGCATTTGTCAAGTCTTTTAAAATAAATAAAAAAAGACTTGACAGATGCTGTACCTAGCACTATACTATTACCCATGACCAATAAAAAACAACTCACAACAAAACAACAAGACTTTCTAGGTTATCTAGAAGAAGTAGGAGGTGATCCGAAGAAAGCAGCAGAGCTTGCAGGTTATGCGGGGAATCATGGACAGGTTACAAAATCTTTAAAGACTGAAATAATAGACCTTGCATCCAATATCCTCGCACAATCTGCACCTCAAGCTGCACTTAAACTGACTTCAATTATGAATTCTGAGCAACCAGTACCTCAAGCTAATATAAGGCTACAGGCTGCACAGACCATCTTAGATCGTATTGGACTAGGAAAGTCTGATAGGTTAGATGTTAGTCACACTGTTTCAGGTGGAGTATTCATTTTACCTGCAAAAGAAGAGATAATAATTGAACATCCCGAAACGTAGTAGTGTTATTCCCTTTGGGTACAAAGTAACAGAAGAAGATCCTAAAATGCTAGAGGAGGTTCCTAAGGAACTTCTAGCTTTACAGGCAATCAAAGCTTTAGTTATGGAAGGTTCGCTTAGTCTTCGTGAAGGCTCTGCTTGGTTAGAATATAAAACAGATAGAAAAATAAGTCATCAAGGGCTAAAAAACTTAATATATGAAAGATTGGGAAGTTAAGCCAGATGACTACTTAAAAGATGAAGAAGGTAACTTTGTCTTAAAGGTTGATGGTACTCCAAAGAAAAAAGGAGGCCGTAAGAAAGGTACTAAGTCCAGAGGATATAACTTTAGCTCTGCTACTAAGGCTAGACTAGCTGCTAATAAAGCAGTACGTACAAAAGAAAAGTTAATAGCCAAAGCTGAATTAAAGTTAAAGAATCAAAAGAACTCTCTGAAGACTTCGCGATCTACCCTGAATAAGTTAGACAATAAAGAAGTATCAACTGAAGGTAAGATTGTAGCAGACATAGAGAGTCTACCTACTAGCTTAAGAGAAGAAGCATTAGAGAATGTTATCTTCAGACCAAACGAAGGGCCGCAGACAGACTTCTTAGCAGCCCCTGAGACAGACGTTCTCTACGGAGGTGCAGCAGGGGGCGGTAAGTCCTATGCGATGATCATAGACCCTCTGAGGTTTGCTCACAGGGCTGCACATAGGGCTTTGATACTTCGACGTTCGATGCCTGAACTAAGAGAGTTAATAGATAAGTCTAGGGAGTTATATCCTAAGGCTTTTCCGGGTTGTAAGTTTAGAGAAGTTGAGAAGATCTGGACGTTTCCTAGTGGAGCTAAACTAGAGTTTGGTTATCTCGAAAGAGATGCAGACGTTTATCGCTATCAGGGACAAGCATATAGTTGGATTGGTTTCGATGAGATCACTCACTTAACAACAGAGTTTGCTTGGAACTACTTAGCCTCACGACTAAGAACAACAGATGCTCTAATTACACCTTATATGCGCTGTACAGCTAACCCCGGTGGTGCTGGTGCAACGTGGGTAAAGAAGCGATATGTAAGTCCATCTCCACCTAATACATCGTATGTGGGTCAGGACGGCTTAACAAGAAGATTTATACCAGCACGTTTAGAAGACAATCCGTATCTGTCTACAGATGGTAGATACGAACAAATGCTTAAAGCTCTACCAGAAGTACAACGTAGACAGCTCCTAGAAGGCAACTGGGATATTACAGAAGGTGCAGCCTTTACAGAGTTTGATATGGCTGTTCATGTTATTACACCTTTTGAAATACCTGTAGGCTGGGAAAGAATAAAAGGAATTGACTACGGCTATGCTTCTGAAAGTTCTTGTATCTGGGGTTGTGTTGATCCTAGTGACGGAACATTAATCATATACAGAGAATTATATCGTAAAGGTTTAACAGGTGTTGACCTAGCTGCAATGATTACTAATATGGAGCTTCAAGACCCTTTCTCTGTTCAAGGTGTATTAGACACAGCAGCATGGAATAGAACAGGTACAACAGGCCCTACAGTTGGAGAGACACTTCAACGTGCTGGGCATAAACTGCGTAGAGCAGACAAGAACAGAATTCAAGGAAAGATTCAAATCCACGAATACTTAAGAGTTCAACCAAGTGGCAGACCAAAAATACAAATATTCAATAGCTGTCCTAACTTGATAAAAGAACTCCAAAGTATTCCTCTGGATAAATCTAACCCCGAAGATGTTGATACACATGCACCCGATCATGCTTACGATGCCTTAAGGTATCTTATTATGTCTAGGCCAAGAGTAAATGATATCTTTGGTCAGCTTAGACACATGAGAATGGAACAGGCTTATACTCCTGTTGATTCGGAATTTGGATACTAATAATAAGAAACTTCGGCTACTGACTAGTAGTAAAATAATTATATAACTTAATCGAGGCTTTAAAATGGCAGCAGTAAATATTAGAGATACGGGACGTAACTCGGCAAAAACAGGTGATGTGAGAGGACTTGCAGATCGCGTAGAAACGACTAACCCTACACAACAAGTAACAACGATTCAAGAAGTAAGTGTTGCTACTGGTACTATTGCAGTAACTGACGATACAAATACTGTCGTCACTATTGCACAACCAGCAGGTACAATTCTAAAAGAGTTGATTGCTTATCCTCAAGGTAACATTGTTACAGGTGGTACTTCAGGCAATGACCTAGACATCTTTATTGGTACAGCATCTGCTGGCGTACAGCTCCTTGCAGCTACAGCCCTTCTAGATGATGGTGGTGCTGCTGTAACTTGGACAGCTAACGTACCTTTGACTATTATTGAGAACTCTGCTGGTAAAGCAGCTAACCAGTTCGCTACAACAGGTGTTGGCCCTAAAGGTGGCCCAGCCACTACAGAAGCTATTGTAATTGCAGGTGCTTTGTATAGTGCAGCAGCACGTAATATCTTTGTTACTCTGCGACCTATTGGTGCTGACTTAGCAACTGCTGCTACGACTGTTACTTATATCGCTAGGTTCCAAGAACTATAGACCCAGTTCACACAGAGTTCTCCTAATTTAGAAGGACTCTGTGTATTTTTTAATACAATAACGACACTAGAGTTTATGGTTTACTTATGAAAACATCGAAAATGAAATATAATAATGGTGGTACTGTTAAAAAAACAACCTATAACGATGTAGGCTCTATAGAAGCTGGAGCGCGTGGTAATAACAATAACGCTAGTGCTAATGTAACTGGATCTTTACAGGGTAAAGGTTTAAGAGGTTCTGCAAGCCTTTATAAAGATAATAAAGGTTATACAGCTACAACTGTAAAAGGTAGTTATGGTAAGGGCGACTTTTCTGTCTCAGGTCAGCAACAAAGAGATAACTATGGGAATAGGAATACTAGCGTAAGAGTTGCAAAAGGGCCTCTTAGTGCTACTGCTAGTAAGAACAAAGGTGGTACTGGTTACGGTCTAAGTTATCAAAAGACTACACGAAAGGGAACTACATTTGGAGCGGGTGTGAATAGAAACGCACAAGGATCGCTTAGTGCTAGTATGAATGTGTCTAAACCTTTATAAACGGTATATTTATGTCAGAGAATAGTTTAACAGCAAATGAAGTTTACTTCGGAGGCATCGAAGGTGAAGATGGCTTACAACTTACGCTAGAAGAAAACTTGCGTAACAACTTAGTAGGTCTTATTGCTGATAGGTATATTTCTGCCCAGAATGCAAGAGACTTAGATGAGCAACGTTGGCTTACGGCCTACCACAACTATCGTGGACTCTATGGTAAGAATATAAAATTCAGAGAATCTGAAAAGTCTAGAGTGTTTGTCAAGGTTACTAAGACTAAAGTGTTAGCAGCCTATGGGCAATTAGTAGATGTCGTCTTCGGAGCTAATAAGTTTCCTATTGGTATAAGTGAAACTAAAGTACCTGAAGGTATTTCTCAATATGCTCACCTTAAGGCTGCTCCCGGCATCGAGACTTCACAAAGTCAAGAACAAGAAACTGAGGAAGAGGAAGAAACTACTGAAAATCCTTATGACGTAGGTTATGAAGGGGACGGTAGAGTACTAAAGGCAGGTGCAACTTACGGCACAGGTAAGTTTGAAGATGAAAAACTAGACATACAGGCAGAGGAAAAAGATTTATTGGCTGAAGGGCCTTCTGCAAATCCTCAACTGCTAGAGATTAGCCCTGCACAAAAGGCTGCTCGACGTATGGAAAAAACTATACATGACCAAATAGAAGAATCTAATGGTGCAAGTGAGATAAGAAACTCTCTATTCGAAGCATCTCTATTTGGAACAGGTATTGTCAAAGGCCCATTCAACTTTAATAAAACATTACATAGATGGGACGAGAATGAAGAAGGTGAACGTACTTATTCTCCTGTCGATGTACGTGTTCCTCGTTTAGAGTTTGTCAGTATCTGGGATTTCTTCCCTGATCCCAATGCAACCACTATGGCTGAAGCAGAATATGCTTTTCATAGACATAAAATGAATCGCACACAGCTTCGTAGTCTAGGTAAGATGCCTTACTTCGATAAAGACGCTATTAGAGAATGTTTGCAACTAGGCCCTAACTACATAGCGGAAGATTACGAACAAGAACTAAAAGACGACTCTCGTAATGACGAGTATGGTGCTTCGCAATACGAAGTACTAGAGTATTGGGGCGCAATGGATGCTGAATACTGTCGCCAAGTAGGTATGGAAATTCCTGACGAAGTAGATGATCTAGATGAAGTACAAATCAACGCTTGGATCTGTAACGGTCAGATGCTACGTTCTGTAGTTAACCCTTTCACACCTTTCCGTCTACCTTATCATTCTTTTAATTATGAAAAGAACCCTTATAGCTTCTTCGGTATTGGCGTAGCAGAGAATATGGACGACTCTCAAAAGATTATGAATGGTCATGCACGTATGGCTATTGACAACCTTGCCTTATCAGGCTCTGTGATCTTTGACGTAGATGAAACTGCCCTTGTAGGTGGTCAATCAATGGAAATATATCCCGGTAAAGTCTTCAGAAGACAAGCAGGTGTTCCGGGGACAGCTATTAATGGCTTAAAGTTTCCCAATACGACCAATGAAAACATGCAGATGTTTGATAAGTTCCGACAGCTTGCTGATGAACAAACAGGCATCCCTTCGTACAGTCATGGTCAAACAGGCGTACAAAGTATGACACGAACCGCTTCTGGTATGTCTATGCTACTGGGTGCAGCCTCTCTAAACATTAAAACTGTTATTAAGAACCTCGATGACTTTCTTCTTAAGCCTCTAGGTGAAGCTTATTTCCAGTGGAACATGCAATTTTTAGAATCTAAACTGGGTGTACAAGGCGATTTAGAAGTAAAAGCTACAGGTACAAACAGCTTAATGCAGAAAGAAGTACGTTCTCAAAGACTTACAATGTTTCTCCAGACAGCAGCTAATCCTGCCGTTGCACCGTTTATTAAAATCAATAAACTCATTAGTGAGCTGGCGTATAGCTTAGACTTAGATCCAGATGAACTGATGAATGACCCTGAAGAAGCTGCACTAGCGGCACAAATAATAGGAATGCAAAACAATGCTGGACAAGCACCTAGCTCGCAAGCTGGCCCCGATGGTCAAGGACAAAGCCCAATGGGAGGCGATGCAGGAGTACCTGAACAGCCTCAAGACCTTGGAGCTACAGGTACTGGTGGGGGCAACATCGGAACTGGAGCTGTACCGCAGTCAGGGGAAGATGAATTTTCTGGCTAAACTAGATACGCTCCCAGCCCAAGTTGAAGAAGCATTGAATAGGAAAGATTATGAATAATAGTATGTTAAGTAAAACTAAACAAGGTAAGGCTAAGGGTGGCAAGCCTAAAGGATTAGGCGACGAAGGCTATACTCTTGAGGAAGCAAGAGAAGAAGAAACAAGAAGAAGAGCTTTAGAGGACTTAGAAAGAATAGAGGCTGCTAAACAGGAAGCAGAAGACGACAGAGAGGGAACTATAGACCCAGATACTCTAGAGGAAATGAGGCAAAGAGAGATGGATAAAAAGATGGAAGAGGGTTATAGAGCCACTAAGAAGCGTCCTTTTGCAGAAGGCTCTCTAATGGTTCCAGAAGAAGGTATGCCTGAAGATACTTACGATAATATACCTCCAGAAGAAATGGAAGAAGCAATGGCCTCACAACTTCCAGATGATGAAATGGAAGATGATTATTTTGGCTATGTCATGGATGAATCCCTTGACGACGAAGAACAAAGTTATTTGGCAACTGTACTAGAAAGTGATCCACGTTTATCAGAGATCATCGACAAAGTAATTACAGTTGCTTCAGAGTTTTCGGGAGCTGGTGAAGTAGACGGCCCCGGAACAGGTGTATCAGATTCTATCCCCGCTCGACTGAGTGATGGAGAGTTTGTTATGACCAAGAAAGCAACCGACCAATTAGGCGCAGACAATCTCCAAGTAATAATGGACGATGCTGAACGTGCCTTTGATGGCGGTTATCAAATGAAGGCTGATGGTGGCTATATGACCCCTTCAAAAGCAGGAGATAACTCTCTGGATAAAACAGATGAGGAAATCAACAAGCTTATGATGGGTGCAAATAGAATGCCTAGTCTTCGATAATTTTTACGGCTACCTTGGTGAGACAAGCCCCATAAACTCGACGGAGTTAATATGGCTACCTTGCAAAGACACAAGCCCCGTGAAGGAGATTGAGAATGTCAGAAGTAGAACAAACCAGCAACCCCTATAATGCGTCTAAAGATTGGCACGTAGATGATGCGCCAGACCAAGGAACAGCAGAAGGGTTGTTTTTCGAGCGACCACAGGCCACCCACTCAAATGAAGAGGCCCCTGAGGAAGAAGTACAGCCTAAAAAGCGTACTAATTATAAGAAGAGATACGATGATCTAAAGAAACATTATGATCAGAAGCTTGGAGAGTTTAAGCAGAAAGAACAAGAACTTGTTGCTTTAGCTAAACAAGCCGAACCTCAATATCAACCGCCTAAGTCTGAACAAGAGTTAGAAAGTTTTAAAGAGGAATATCCTGATTTGTACAATACTGTTGAGTCTGTAGCACATATACAGAGTCAGCGACAGGTGGCAGAACTTGAAGCGCAACTACAATCTATGCGGCAACGTGAAGGTGAAGTAATGCGGAAAGAAGCTGAAACCACTTTGCAACAACGTCATCCAGACTTTGAAGATATCAGAGGGGATGATCAGTTTCATGCGTGGGCATCAGAGCAACCTGAACAAATACAGGCTTGGATTTATGATAATCCTGATAATGTTGTTTTAGCGTCAAAAGCTATCGACTTATACAAGCTAGAAAATGGCATGGCTCAAAAACAAAAGTCTAGAAAAAAACCGCAAGGTTCAGCAGCAGATATGGTTTCAACCAAAACAACAACTGTAGATGCTGGTCAACCTAAGGTCTGGACTGAACGGGAAATAGGTGCTATGTCCCTAGATCAGTTTGATAAATTCGAAGAAGATATTAAACAGGCGATGATCGAAGGCCGCGTAGTACCATAATTAAAATTGTGTTTTAAAGGAAAATATTAACTATGGCTTTTAATCAATCAGATCAGTTTTTTGAACCATCAACAGACACTAACGCTAACTTTGGTAACAGTGTATCAGGACAAACTAACTCGTTTTTCCTACCTAAAGTTTATTCCAAACAGGTACTAAACTTTTTCCGTAAGTCTTCTGTAATTGAAGCAATCACTAACACTGACTATGCTGGCGATATTGCTGCATTCGGTGACAGTGTACGGATTATTAAAGAACCCGAAATTACTGTTTATCAGTATGAACGTGGTGCGGATGTTACCGCTACTAAACTCACTGACCAAGAAGTAACTTTGGTTGTTGATACAGCTAACGCATTTAAGTTTATCGTAGACGACATTGAAACTAATATGTCTCACGTTAACTTCCGTGACGTAGCAACCTCTTCAGCAGCTTACGCATTGCGTGATGCTTTTGATGCAGGTGTATTAGCCTCTATGTTCTCTGGCGTATCTGCCTCTAGTCCTAACCATATCCTCGGTTCTGACAATGCTACTGACCTTGCTGCCGGAACTTTCGACGGTACTGGTAATCTAGACATCGGTTTTGCTTCAGATGAGCATGACCCTCTAGACATCATGGCACATATGGCACGTTTGCTAGATGAGCAAAACATCCCTGAGGAAGGCCGATGGTTTGTAGCTTCTCCTGATTTCTACGAAGTACTTTCCAGCTCTAGCTCCAAGCTATTGTCTGTAGACTACAACGCTGGTCAGGGTTCAATCCGTAATGGTTTGGTAAGTTCTGGTAAGCTTCGTGGCTTTAACATGTACAAGTCTAACAACATTGCTGCTGCATCTAATGCTGCTGGTAAGTGTATGGCTGGTCACATGTCAGCTACTGCTACTGCTCAGACTATCACTAGCACTGAGGTCATCCGTGATCCAGATAGCTTCGGTGATATTGTACGTGGTCTACACGTTTACGGTGCTAAAGTACTGCGACCAGAAGCTCTGGTTTCAGCTTTCTACGGTATCGACTAAATAGTGCGGGGGCTGTAAAAGGCCCCCAATCTTTAACTAAGAAACGGAGAGATCAATGGGCAATATAAGTAAGATGATAGAAAAAGTGATAGCTAAAGTAAATTCACAGTCATCAGAAAAGTCAGCAAGTTATTTAGATGTTGAAGAGTTATATAATACTACCTCTTCAGCTCAACCAAATAATATAATAAATGTACCACAAATAAAGGTAGGGTTTAAAAAAGGCGGTAAGGTAAAAGATGCTATGCCTAAAGCTAAACCCTGTTAATAGTTATTGGAGATAAAAATGCCACAGCTAGGTTCAGATCAAAAGCCTTTAATGATGCGCCAGACTATAGCGGGTAAAGGCAGCAGAATGCGTAAAGGTTCAAATGTAGCTTTATACAAAGAAAACTACGATAAGATTTTTAATAAAAAACCAGCAGGGAAAAAGTAAAGTGAAAGGTGTAAAGCATTTTAAAAAGGACGGTACTGAGCATAAAGGTACTACTCATAAAATGCCTGACGGTTCTTTGCATACAGGAAAAACACACGGTAAAACAAGCGTTAAGTTATTTCATAAAAAAGACTTATCTAAAAAAGCTCAAATAAAAGCAGGGAAGTAAATAATGGCTACCTTTTTAACACTGACTAATGAGCTTCTACGTGAAATGAATGAAGTTGCATTAACTGCTGCAAACTTTGCTGATGCTATTGGAGTGCAGCAACATGCTAAAGATCTTATTAATAGATCATACTTAGACATTGTTACAGAAGAAACTAAGTGGCCTTTCTTGGCAACTGCGGAAAGCGGTACTACAAACCCTATATATGGAAATGTATCTCAAGACTCTGTAGAGGGTGAACGCTGGTACGAGTTAAAACCTGCCAGCTCTAATCTCACTACCGACTATGGTTCTGTAGATTGGGACACTTTCTATTTAACTACTGTAGGTGTGTCTGGTGAAACTGCTCCTTATGAGACACGCAATCTCAGATTTACTACGACAGAAGAATGGAAAGATTTTTATCGTCTATCAGAAAATAATGATGATGCTGATGCTCAACAGTATGGAGTTCCTCGTAGAATAATAAAGAGTCCTGATGGACGTAATTTTGGATTAAGCCCCATACCAGATAAAGTATATAAAATCTGGTACTTTGCTTATGACTTACCTACAGAACTTGCTGCTTATGGAGATACCATAGTTTTTCCAGATTTATATAGAACTGTGCTTATGGCAAGAGCTAGATATTATATGCATCAGTTTAAAGAAAACTCACAGGCAGCAGCTTTTGCTCTTGAAGATTACAAGCGAAGTTTAAAACTTATGAAGATACGCCTGATGTCTCCTGAACCTACTTATTTAAAAGATGACCGTGTGAGGTTTGTTTAATGTCTCAACCTTGGGGTTACTCTTGCAAAGGTGGTTTAAACGTTAACTTAAATCAACTTGAGATGCTGGCTCAACCGGGCTTTGCTACAGCTTTAAGAAACTTTGAAGTAGATCCTGATGGTGGTTATAGACGCTTAAACGGCTTTACACCCTTCGGAGATACTAAACCTAATAGCTCTGAAACAAATCTTGGTATGGCAGTATATGCTGATGGCATTATTGTATGTTCAGGTACTGATATATTTTTTAGTGTTGATGGTGAAGATGCTTGGCTACAGATTAATAAAGCCAGTGTTGCTAGTGGTGGAGATAATTACACAGCTTTTACAGGACGTTCAGCCGCTGCTCGTACTTCTCAAGGGCGTTGCACTTTTGCAATCTATGAAGGTACTTCAGACTATGGCGAAATTGTAATATGTGATGGTGTTAACGAGCCTTTCTTATTTCAAATGACAGGAACAAGTGGTTTAGAAAGCCGTACATTTTTTGCTAAAGAAATAACAGTTAGCGGCACAACAGGCCCAGCCTTTGGTATTATACATGATAAACATTTAGTAGTTGCTGGTGCGTCTACTGCTAAGAACACAGTGTACTATAGCGGTACAAATGATATTGATAGTTTTACTGGTAGTGGTTCAGGCAGTATTGTTCTATCAGACGCTGTTGTAGGCTTAGCTAGTTTCCGAAGTGACGTAATTATCTTTTGTAAAAATAGTATACATAAACTTGTAAACATAAATGATGCTACTAATGTTGCTATTGTACCTATTACAACTAACGTAGGCTGTGTAGATAGTGGGAGTATCCAAGAAATAGGCGGTGATATTCTATTTCTTGCTCCCGATGGTATTCGTACTATTGCAGGCACAGCTCGTATTGGTGACATAGAGTTAAGTTCAGTAAGTAGACCCATTCAAAAAATTGTTTCTGCTATTTCTAGAGACTCAAATTTTATCGTAACTAGTGGCGTACTACGAAGTAAATCACAATACAGATTATTTTATAGTAAAAACGGTGAAACCCCCTCTATTGCTAAAGGTATTATTGGTACTTTTACTTCAGAAGGTTTTGCATGGTCAGAAACATTGGGAATACAAGCACTAGGCTTTATTTCAGGCGTAAACATAGATGGTATAGAAAAAATATATCATGCTGATAAAGATGGTTATATTTATAATCACGACACAGGTAATTCTTTTTATGCTGCGGGACAGGCTGCAAATATTGCTTCTGTATATGAAACAACTGATTTTGATTTTGGTGATGTTGGAACACGTAAAACTTTAAAATATGCAAAGGTTTCTTTTAGTCCTGAAGGGGCTGTACTACCTAGCTTCAGAGTTAAATTTGATTATCACGATATTACTGTACCCCAACCGGAACCTTTTGTAATTACTGGTATTACATTACCAGCACTGTTTGGCTCTGCTATATTTAATAATTCTAAATTTGGCGCAACTAAAGATCCTATGGAGCGTATTACTCTAGAAGGTTCAGGACATACTTGTAGTTTTAAAATTACAACTGATGATCAATTAGCGGCATTCGCTGTTAATGGTATTTATATAGATTACATGCCAGCAGGTAGGAGATAATAAATGGCTCAGAATTATACAAGACAGAGTGCTATAGCTGATGGCGATACTATTACAGCATCTTTGTTTAACAACGAATACAACCAATTAGTAAACACTTTTGCATACTCAGCTTCCAGTGCAGATTCTACTGGTCATAGGCATGATGGAACTACTGCACAAGGTGGTAATATTTTTAAAATTGGCGACCTTGATTTTTTAAATAAAGTTGAAGTAGACGGTACTAATAATCGCATAGGTTTTTATGTAGAAGTTTCTAGTGCTGCTGTAGAACAAATACGCGTTCAAGACGGAGCTATTGTTCCTGTTACTGATTCAGATATTGACTTAGGTACTAGCTCACTAGAGTTTAAAGATTTATTTCTTGATGGCACTGCTCATATAGATACATTAGATGTTGATGCTAATGCTACGGTTGCAGGTACACTAGGTGTTACGGGCAACACAACTGTTGGTGGTACACTGGGTGTTACTGGTGTATTGACAGGAACAAGCCTAGACATCTCAGGCGATGTAGATATTGATGGTACAACCAACCTTGATGTAGTAGACATTGACGGTGCTGTAGATATGGCTTCTACTCTTACTGTTACAGGTGTATTAACAGGCACAAGCCTTGATATCTCCGGTGACGTAGACGTAGACGGAACAACTAACCTCGATATTGTTGACATTGATGGTGCCGTGAACATGGCAACTACGTTAATAGTTACAGGTAACGTAGACTTTGACGGTGACTTAGACGTAGATGGTACTACTAACTTAGATGCTGTGGACATTGATGGCGCTGTGAACATGGCTACAACACTTGCTGTTGAAGGTAACGTAGACTTTAACGGTGACTTAGACGTAGACGGTACAATAGAATTTGACGCTATATCAGGTACAGGTGCTGTAACTGTAACAAACATTTTAGATGAAGATGACATGTCTTCTGACAGTGCTACAGCTTTAGCAACTCAACAGTCTA
>TARA_R110002126_G_scaffold6532_1_pt1 | contig 13964 bp, 8 predicted proteins | sample TARA_R110002126 | Tara Oceans TARA_R110002126 (sample SAMEA4397536) | marine metagenome | biome: Polar Biome; feature: [DCM] deep chlorophyll maximum layer (ENVO:01000326); material: water (ENVO:00002006), including particulate matter (ENVO:01000060) such as... | depth 30 m
GCTTCGCCTGCCGGCGCGGTGTACGAAAAGTCTCTACTAACCATGGTTAACTGGCTACCTACCCTGCAAGGATCTGCCGAGAGAGCCCCCGGTAGTCAGTTCATACATGACACAAACGTCCCCAGAAACGCGAGGATCGTTCCCTACCGTGCAGTTACAAACGAAAGAGGCATACTCCAACTAACGGACAGTGAGATATCCTTCCAGACATCCGTTATACCTAACGCCTCAGTCAACAGGAATTTTGTTTCCCCAACCAAGCAGATAGTGGTCAACTCAGAGCTTAGGGGCGGAGAGACAGGGGAGTGGAGCTACTCACCAACAAAGTACATTGGCGGTAGCGGCGACGAGCTTGGCATGAAGTGGGCAGGCGGGACCATTAATGGCAACTGCCGGCTGTATAAATACGCGCAAGACATAGACGATATGGTTATCCATACCACAGCTCAGGTTGATATACCCACCGACTCGGTCCTTATTGAGTACGCCCTAGCCTATGAGAACCGTTTCGCGGCTGGAGACTATGAACTGACTGTCACGGTTGGTACTACCCATGGGGGCAGTGATGTCTGGAGGCGTGTGTGGGATGACCCCAACAAGCTCCCACCTCCAACAATAACAGTGAATGCAGACCTACCTACGGGGTATACAGGCACTCTATATGTAAAAATTTACGCAGTCGCCCTTCCCGCCGAAGGTCAGGAGTACAGCCAGATCCAGATGGCGTTGGACTACTTCAGGATATGGGCTTCCGCTGCTCCACTGCCAGCAGACCTTGACCTAGCCACCAACTACACAGAGGAAGAGCTGGCAGATATCCACTATGTCGCCTCACCCTACGACACAGCGACACCCTATAAGGCGATGAAGCCGATCATATTCACCCACCCAAACCACCCACCATCATGGTTCTACTGGGACGGAGACCTCGGGCAGTACTTATTTGGCACCATACCCTTCACCAACGTACCCACCCAGTGGGCTACCGGGAACTACCCATCAACATGCACCTCTGTTCAAGGAAGGCTTGTTCTAGCTGGGGTGCCTACCGACACAGAAACAGTCTGGATGACACGGGTCGCGGAGTGGAATAAGTTCGATGACCTAATCAACATCACCGATGTGTCCCCAGAAGACTCTATTGAGTTCACTACGATATATCGCTCACCCATTCAATGGATGTCTGGGCATAGGAACCTTCTGGTTGGGACCGATGAAACTGAGTACGTTGCCTCTGCTGACGGCATATTCCAACCATCTGACCTTGGTGTAGAGGTTCAGACCACTCACGGGGGCGCTCATGTGCAGCCTGCTGGCTTTGGTCCCGCAGTACTGTTTGCAGCCGAGGGTGGAACTAAGATCCGTCAGGCGCAGTACAATGCCGAGGTGGCTGGCTATGTGGCACCAGATTTAACCATCTGGCACCCTGATTTGTTTGCCGCCGGGACAGTGAGGCTGGTTAGAATGCGTAACCCCCACCAAATGCTGGTGGCTGTTCTTGGAGATGGGCAGCTTGCACTCCTCCACCTAGACGGTTACATAGGGGTTATGGGTTGGTCCCGAATATCCCTGAACGCAAAGGTGATTGATGCCTGTGTTTTGGTAGACAATGATGGATTGGATGTCTTGTTTATCCTAGTCCAGCGCAACGTGAACGGGGTTCAGAAGTTATACCTTGAGGCGTTCTCGGACTGGACAGATTTTAGCAAGCAGGAATACCTGTCCTCCCACCGGGTTCAGATCAACACAGGAACCCCATCTAATATTGTAACGGGGCTTGACCACCTTGAGGACGCGATAGTCCAAGTTGTTGGAGACGGGGTATATCTTGGCAGCTTCAGGGTGCTGGGCGGCACGATCACTCTAGTCGATCAGGTTGGTGTAGCGGTTCCCGTGTCGAGGGTTGTAACCGGCAGAGAGATGGTCAGTACTATGGTGACCCTACCCCCGCCCAGCAGTGACCCCTCCAGCAAGAAGCGGTACACGGATGTCTCTGTCAGGGTTCTAGGGTCAACCACCACGATCATAAATGGCGAACGGGTTAAGGATAGAACGCCCAGTACCCTCATGAACACTAGCGAGCCCTTGGGTTATGTTCAAGACCATACAGTGTACAATCTTGGGATAGACGCATTCCAACTAATAACTATTGAAGAAACAGTCCCATTCAAATCTGAAATATTGGGGATAACAGGCAAGCTACAGGAGAACGCAATATGACTATCGACTCTGATGTGACCAACGAACTATTCCTTGTAAACGCAGCTAGGGTATACACCTATGTGATAGAGAATAGTGGTCTGGATGACCTAACAGTGTACGAGGTTAATGCTGCAGGCTTGCAAACTATCGTCATAAACTACAACAATGTATTGGATGGCACTGGGCCACCCTTATGGGACGGAGGAACGATCACGTTCTCTTCAGCCCATAGGGCCGACACGGTCTCTGTTGAGGTTCAGCGGACAACAACTATAACCCAGCTTATCAACTATCAGGCATACGATGCCTTCCCAGCAGAAACTCATGAGTTCGGCCTAGATAAACTGACCATGATCACGCAAGAAAGCCGGGCGCTTATCGACTGGTTGTTAGGAGACCCATTTGGTGGCAGCGGCGGGATACCTATAATAAGCCCGTTCATCCCACTAGCAGGCACACAAGTTACTCGCCCTATTACTGGGACGCTTGTATTTGATCACAATGACACTGGCCCATCTTGGTCTCAGTTCCAAACCGACCTGTACGGCATCAACGCCATGGCATTTAATGGATCTGGTGTGGACTCCGAGTTCTTCATTACGACAGTAGACTCTCTTGGCAACGGGAACCAGTTCCGGTTTACAAAGGATGGCGAACTCTCAATCCCTAGCTCTCTTGCCGGGAACAACGAGTCTTGGGTGATTAAAGGAGTCGACTTCCTTGGCACCGAGAATGCCTTGAGCATCTTCTCATTCAATAACGATACCAACCTACGCACATCTAACCCCATCATCCTGTACTCCAGTGATGTTGAATTCTTCTACCATGGGGAAGACGGAAAGATTCTTACCAGCGGTGTTGTTCTGGCAGGAGACAATGATCAGATTCTAACAACCAAGATTTATGTGGATACCGTAGTGGCAGGTATTGGTGGCTTGCCGTCAGAGGTAGCTGGCAACATGCTGGTTGGCACTGGAGCAGGGTGGGGAGTTGCAGCAGGCATCACATTAGACACAGTGACCACACCCGGTCAGGCCGACATGACGCTAGGTGGTAAGTTCATCCTAGCCAACACGCATGCTAGCCACTTACTTGAGTCTTGGGAAACATCCACTGGCGACATACTTGGTGTCAACTGGATGAAGATCACCCCCAGCACAGCAGCTGGAGCCCTTAGTATCTATACCGACTCGGCTTTGACTGAGAACTTTGGCTTCGCTGGCGGGTTCTTATCCTTACCAAGACTGCCTACCAGCAGCAGCCACGCGGCCAGTAAGCAGTACGTTGATGCCCGCTTGCCCACAGGGACTTTGACAAATGATGTTCTCCGGTGGAACGGTTCAGATTGGGTAGGGACAAGTGCTGTTTCGATAGATGCAGCAGGCCTCGCTACGTTCAGCCAGACAGCGGACTTTTCAGGTATCACAGTGGGGAGCCCCTCATCGTCAGTCGGAGGCAACACTGATCTAGTCGTCGGTGGCACGATAGCGGTCGAGGGTATGGCAAGTTCAGCAGGCACCGATGTTGTTTCGGTCTTCGGTGTCCTAGCATTAAAGTCTTCAGATGAGAGTTTGAAGAAAAATATTTCCCCGACTAGGTACGGGCTGAAAGAAGTTATGCTGCTTGAGCCTTCTGATTTTCAGTGGATTGGAGAAGGTGGCGATGACACAGGATTCATTGCTCAAGCCGTTCAAAAAATTATCCCCGAGGCAACACCTCAGAACCCAGACGGGCTTCTGGGCTTTAGGGACTTGCCTGTTTTGGCTGCACTGACTAAAGCGATACAGGAAATGAGCGCCAAGGTAGATGCGCTTGAGGCCAAAGTTATAGCCATGGGAGGAGATGTCTAATGGGCGTACAAACTTCAGAAGTGTCTATCTGCAATCAGGCACTGGGATGGCTAGGGGCGGACCTAATAACGTCCCTTTCAGATAACAGTACAACCGCAGAGTTGTGCAAGAACAACTACCCGGTCCTGCGTGATGCAGTAATGTCTGAGGCGGCATGGACGTTCGCAACCGCTAGGTACAAGTCGGTGACGGCAGACCTTGACGCATGGGGTGTCAAGTATAGGCACCCTGTCCCCGCCAACTGGCTACAGGTTCTCCGTGTCTACAGGACAGTGACCAATAATAACAAGATTGAGTCTGTTGGATGGGTTAGGGAGGGGAACTTCATACTGACCAACGAGGATACGGTTTATTTGTGGGGTATTGATCAGGTCACTAGCACCTCTCTTTTTAGCCCAGCATTTGGGCAGTGTCTAGCTGCCCGGATCGCAGCTGACCTGTGTGTACCCCTCACCCAGAATGTTAACCAGCAGGGTGCGCTCTGGCAGTTGTATGGGGCGAAGCTTGATAAGGCTATGATGGCTGACGGGCTCCAAGGATCGAACGAGACTATCAAGTCTGGGGAGTTGATAAACGCGAGGTACGGTAGTGGGATCTGAACTCAGGCGTAGGTCCGATATACTTGACCTAGAGAAGTCTATGATTGGCATGGACCCTGACTTCAAAGAAGGTCTTGAGCATTACTTCGGTGATAAGACATACGCTAGAGAGATGACGCTTGAGGCTGGAAACCTAGTTGTGGGTAAGATCCACAAGTTCCCCTGCATCAACATACTATCGAAGGGTGTTGTCGAAGTAGCCGGTGAGTTTGAGGGTGGAACCTACACAGCGCCATATACTTGGGTTAGCTGCGCTGGGTCGAAGAGGGCGATAATTGCTCTAGAGGATTGCATCTGGACCACGGTCCATGCCAACCCGACCGACACTCAGGACTTATCGGTTCTTGAGGCAGAGATTATAGCCAGTGACTACAATGAACTTATACTGGAGTAAGGTATGAGTCAGGATGATGTGGGCGGTATTTGGGTTCAGGCTGTCAGTGATATACTGGTTGGGTCTGAGTTAGTTGTTAATTACAGAGCTGGTCCACGCCCTACAGGTGTGGGGGGGGATAGTTGAAGTGTCTTGGGTAGGAGTAGGTGTAGGTATTGCGGTAGTGGGTGGAATAACCTCTATAGCAGGGGGAATTTCAGGGAAGAAAGCCGCCGAAGAGGCAGGAAAGAGGCAGGCTGCTATCGTTCGGGCCACATCGCTAGAGAACCAGCGCAGGCGTAAGCTTGATCTAGCCCAGCAGGTTGGCGGGATAACGGCGCTTGTGGGAGCGAGTAACCTAATGATGTCTGGAAGCTCAGAGCAATATAGGTCCGCCTTCGAGTCGAACATTAATACTGAGATGAGATGGGACGCACAGAAGGCAAGGATGGATGCTAGGTTTGCCGAGAAGACTGGGCAGGCTGCGGGTCAGGCTGCTATGTTCTCCGGGGTATCAAGCGCCATAGGGTTTGCCTCCGCCGGTGTGTCGGCATTAAAGCCTTAATAGTGGCAGGAAACTAGATTATGAAACTTCCAGAAATACAAAGAACAGCAGCTCAAAGCGCCCAGTCTATGTCTCCGGGTCAGGCCGCAGCACCGTACCTAGCCAAGATTAAGGTGGGGGAGCAGGTCGCTAGTATGATAAACAACGTGATTGAGCTAAAAGATGAAACCCAGCTATCTAATGCTAACTCTGACTATAGGGATTCCCTGCAATCATTCAACAACTGGTACGAGCAACAAAAGACCTTTACCCCGGAAGATATAGAAACAATGGGGATAGACGGAGAGGTAGACACTTCAGGTGGAGATATTCCTGCATGGAAGGTTCGTACCGCTGCCTTAAATAAATTCACAGAAGATATGCAGCAGCAGCTTGGTGGCACGATATCTAATAAATCCAAACGCAATGCGTGGATTTCTGACACAAAAACTATGACCGCACCTTTGATTGAAAGGTCGATACAGGAATCTGCCAATATGGGGGTCCAAGAAATGGTGAGCGACTCCGTTGAAAGATATCAAGACGCTCTTGATCGGGGTAACTATATAGGTGCGCGTCAAGCCCTTAATTCAATACCGGTCCACACACCAGCCCTCAAGGCTGAGTTTAAGAGGTTTGACCGCGAGCTTACAAAGCTTGAGTATTCTAGTGAGCAGCAGCTCAAGCTTGATGATGCTCTTGATGATGCGGTAGATAACGGGGACTTTGCCGCCCTTGAGATGATGGCGATAGAGGCTGAAGATGATGAGAGTATCACTAAAACCCCTTGGGATCAGCCTGAGCATACCGCTTGGGCGAAGACCATCCGGGCAGCAAGCAAGGCGGCCCAGACAGCAGAGGCGGCTAAGTTCGTGTCGGATAGTGGAAACCTATCGAAAGAAATGCTTGCTGGCATAATTGAAGGGAAGGTGTTTTCAATAAGTATTGCCCAACGGAGGAATTTAACCTCTTCAGACTACAGGTATTTAGTAAATCAACTAGATAGCGATGACTCAAATGTGTCATCAGACGAGCTAACCCTAGCGGTAATAGCCGGAAAGATAAATGACATATCAATGGGAAACGGCAATAAATCTCTATCTTTTTCGGATCAGATATTGGAGATGAGAAATATTATTCAAAACTCAGGAATTGTTGTTGACCCAATTACAAATGAGCAGAGAGTTCAGATAACATCTTCTGACAGCTTTACATTGTTTACTAAGTTGGACGCAGTTGGGGCCGCACCATTCGCAACATTGAGTCCGTTCGGAGTGGTATCAGAAGAGGTCCGAAACAGGATACTAGGGTATCAAGATGGGGAGTATTCGACTGAGAGCCTCCAGAACGCCAACCTAAACGAAGAGGCGCAACGATCCTTGCGGAAGTATGTAGAGGATAATGGGCCTTTGGCTGACGTAGAGGCGTGGAGGGAAAAGCGCCTACCATACTACCTTGAAGAGAGGTCACGGTTCTCATTTTACGCCCTTCCTAGAAGTATTAGGGATGGCGCTGTTAGTGGTGCTGGTGGCAAGGTGAGCACTGGAGACACACTAAAATCTCTTAGTCTCATACTTACTAAGGCAATTGAAAAAAATTCAACTTCGCCAAGCCCAAAGCGAGAGGAAATGATTAGAGTTGCCAAAGAAAATATTCAGCAATTTGAAGCATGGGCAAACGGAGAGGGAGTAAATTATGTCGTTAAATGATGATATGGTTGCCCAGCGCAACCTACAGCTACAGGACGAGTCGCCAGCACTTCAAGCGTTTGATGCCGCTCAGTTTGAAAAGGTAGAAACCCAGCGTGAGATTGCTGGAAATGAGATGCAGGACAGTGAGTGGTTTAATGGTCCTACTGACAAGTCTGGCAATGCTAACTACACGGAGACAGAGCTTGCAGATATCCGGGCCGACATTAAAGGCGGGGATAAAAAGATTGAACTTACCGGGTCTGATGACTTCCTTCCATACCTAGCCGACATTCAAAACGACTTTGATTTTGTACAGCAATTCACAGACGATAAAAAGAAGGGCCGCCCTCGAGAGCAGGGGGAGTATTCGTTTGAGTATCTAAAACCTAACACCCGAACAGTCCAAGGAGTGGATGTTGCCACAGGTGAGAGGAGGTTAAACACAGCGAATTTTAACGTAGAAGGTGTGGAGCACCATGTCGGCATTGGTGTTGGCCTACTACGTGAGTCAACCAACAGCGCCGTCAATGGACCTAATGAAAGTGGCGTTAGAGGTATGGCCCACATTGCCCGGAGCGTACAGCTTGAGGGGGGAGACTTTAATACCTACAAGAACGCGCTAGATCAGGTTCATGTATCGGACCAGTCTATGCTGCTGGGGTGGAATGCCGCGATCAGAGCCCAAGGCCAGCAGGATGCACATGACTATTTCACAGCGCCACAGGGTCAGAGTGATGTGGAGGAATTACCTGAATCCCCCCCGCAAGACTTGAATACGGAAGACCTTATCAATGAGCCTGAGTGGGTTGATAGCGCCCGGTTCCTATGGGGAATAGAGAACGCTGGTGAATTTTCAGGGTCAGATCAAGATCTTGTTGACTGGGGCTTGAACGAGATGTCGAACTTTAACTGGCGAATTCTTGGTGCCAAAGGTATGGATATCGGGCCAATACCCATAAGCGGTACGTCAATGGCCTACTACGCAACTCAAGCGGCTGTTCAAGGGCCGGACTACGCCAAATCACTACTAGCATTAATCAAGATGTACGACCGGGTTAACACCGACTTAGGCATCGTGGGTCGTTCACTAGGCGCGTTGGCTACTGACCCTCTAACCGTTGCAGGGTTGGGAGCTGGCAGATTAGGCACCGAGATAGCGGTGCGTGTCGCAAAAAACAAGTTGCAGAAGTTCTTAATTCAGGCATCTACTATAGGTGCGGTAGAGGGGGCTGCGTTCTCTGGGGGTGAGAACCTCGCAAGGCAATCAGTGAAGGTATCTGCTGATGAGCAAGAGGGCATCAGCTTACTTGAGGCTGGGGCTTATACCGGCGGAGGGTTAGTTGCCGGGGCGGTTCTTGGGCCTGCCGTTGGGTCTTTGTTGTCTCCTTACGCCATCAAACACTACCGCGCAGCAGGGCGGAAAATTCTGGACAACGCTCGAGCTACTGGGCGCCCCAGTCAAATGACCTCACAGACTGGGTCTATTGGTGATCTGGCGGGATTTGTGCCTTTCGCAAAGAAATCTGCGACTGACTACCCTGAAATTGAAGATGCTTCCTCCCTAGATTCGGCATTTGACACCGCCACCAACACCAGATTCCCGAATAACCGAGCACTTAAAGTTGCGCTGCAGGACAGGGTTAAGGCTGCCGCTAAAAAGGCAGGGATTAATCTTGATGACAACTCGGGAAAAACCCTCAAGTTCCTAAAAAACATGGCGGTCAAGGATGCCAAGAGAGCCCTTGAGAGTAATGCTAATTCGGTAGGCTGGTATGACCGTACCGTCAGTGAGGCACTGGATGTTCTCTCTCTAATCCACCCCGAGATCGCTACCGACCCCAATGCGAAGTTTGCCTTTACCTATGCGCTCGCCGTCACCTCGAACGGGCTCAAGGTAGACAAGAACTTTGAGTTGGCCGAGAAGGCCTACCAAGGATTGAAAGCAACTGGCCGCATGCCTGATGACATCGGTATCGGCAATGCGGCTGGGGCGATTAACAAAAGCCTAAGGGAGTTTAACGGCTGGGTTGATGAGTTTGGTGTAGAGCAGATGGCCAAGATCATGGAGAGCAACTTTACTGTTCGCCAACTGCAGAAGGCAGGCTTTAATCCCACTGGGGAGCATATGGATACCGTCGTTCGAGGTGCTGCAATTCTCGGCCCCAAGATCGGCAACGGCTTCTTCTCAAACCTTAACGGTAGATTCGACCAGCTAACAATGGACCGGTGGTTGATGCGTACATGGGGGCGGTGGACGGGGAGCCTTATCACTGCTAGGCCAGACTTAGTTAAAGCCAAAACATCCGAACTGAAAGATGTCGTTGGTCAGCTGAAATCAGATCCTGATGCTATCAAGGCATGGAAGGATATTGGTGTTAACCTGAACGAGCGGAGCATGAAGAAGCTCTCTCTCTCGATTGCCAAGGCCAGCCAGAAGCCTGCCAACCGAGCAGTCATGAATGAGTCTGGTGCCGAGATTACTCGTCCGAAGGGCAATAAAGGCAAGACTGAAAATGCGACAATGGGTAGCTTTATTAGGCGTATCGGTAATGGCCTGACCAAAGATATCGACGGACAGAAAGAGGAACCAACGGTAGCGGATCGCAACAGGATCAGAAGTGTGTTCGGTCCTGCTCTGGATGAGATACGTGCTGACGGTCACACCGATATGACGATGGCTGACCTGCAGGCACTGATATGGTATCCTGAGAAACGTCTTTACGATAAGGCAAGAAGTGCTGAAGATGTTGCGGAAGGATACGCAGATGAAGAAGCACCCAATTACGCGAATGCAGCAGTTGACCTTGCTAGGAAAGCAGGGGTAGATGACAAACAAATTGATGAGGTGGTGGCCAATGGACGCACAGCAAGAGCACGATCTGGAAGTGGAGATGAATCCGCACAAGCCAACGAAAGCGTCCGTAGCGGCTTTACTGGCCGAGAGCGATCAGAATTCCTCAAACGAAACGTCTACGCAGGAGGGCGGACTCGTGCAGCGGGTGATGGCAAAACACGGCTTTACTCAGGAAAAAGCGGAGGAAATGATCCGAGCCTTCGGGGGGTAGAAGAGGTATTCTCCCCTAGCAAAAAGTATTCAATACTGGCTGCTGACTCGGAGATCCCTGCACCCACGATACACAAGCTGACCTCTACCCAAGAGAACGCCAGCGAGTTCAATAAAAACATCCAAGAATCCAGAGACAAGTCGCCCTTCGGGGCGGCGGTCAAAGTGTACTCGCCAGAAGAGTACGCCGACATGCAGTTATTCCAAACACCTGACGGCTCCAGTGGATTTGCTATAAAGCCTGATGGCGAGATACTGAGCGTCTACTCCTCAGGTGGCGGTAACGTCTACGGCATGCTGCAGTTAGCTGTCGAGCAGGGCGGCACCAAGCTCACCGCTTTTGACACTGTGCTCCCTGACATATACGAGATGGGTGGATTTAAAGAAACAGGGCGAATGTCTTGGGACGATCAGTACATGGACCCAGACTGGGACAAAGAATTATTCGGTGAATTTAACAATGGCGAGCCAGACGTTATTGAGATGGAGTACAAAAAATGAACACTGACCGTATAGATGATATCTTAGACCAGCAGTCTGGCAGGAGTATGGTTGAGGCCACAGGGCCGGGAGGCTCTATGGACATAATAAACCATAGTGTCGTAGGTAAGATTGTTCGCTCACTTATGCCTGACTTCCACGGTGGCGGAACATCGAGAACCACGCAAGAAATGGTAGCGGAAGGTACGCAAGCAAAAGCGGACTTACCCGGTGAGGTGCTTACTCCCAGCCAAGCTGAAGCTTTAGCGCAGACTGCGGCAGCTCGGGGGGAAATCCCCCAACAAACGGCTGAAGAAATTAACCTAGCCGAACCACCCGCTCCTGAACAAGAAATATCTGGACCAGCCACTCCACAGCAGGAGGAGTTGGAGGGTGCGTTCCCGGCTGACGACTTCCCCCCCGATGATTTTCTCCCTCCCTTTGCTCATCCTGATTCCTTTGATGCGGACAAGTGGCTTGCTGATGTTGCCGAGAGAGAAACTCAGGATCTTAAAAAAAGAACACGGGAAAGGAATGTAAACCTCGAGTACCTTGAAAACCCTGATGACATTAAGGGTATTCTGGATGTTAACGCTGATCTGATACCGACAGTGGAGAGGGAATCTCTTGCTGCTGTAGAAGAGGGTGCAGCATCTGTTGATATGGGGGCTGTGTTTAGGGGAGCCCCCAACGCCGCGCTGAACTCTAGGCAGTTATTGGCAGGTCGGCAGATGCTTGTCGGGATGGTTGATGAGATCAAGGAGCTTGTAGTCTTGATTAATGCAGGCAAGTCCACAGATGAGGACCGGGCTACATTTCTAAGGCTTCAACCTCAAGCCATCATGCTGCAAAAATTCATGCAGGGAAAGATTAGGGAGGCGGGAAGAGCCCTTAACTCTATGAAGGTTATAGCTAGAGCAGTGAACAGCCGTGATTTGCAGGCAATATCCGAACTGTCTGGCTCTGGCGATGTCCAGATGATGGCAAAGATGTACGCTGATCTGGATTCTGGAGGAGACCCAGTTGAGCTACTCGGGACTGTAGAGCGCCTTGGGCCAATAAACCGCAGGGTCGCGTCCATAGTTAGCATGTGGACTGCGAGCATATTGTCAGGGCCAACTACTCAAGGCGTAAATATACTGAGCAACGCATCATTCCAGCTAGTTGATACGGCAATCATTAAGCCTCTCGCCGCAGGTATCTCCCCCCTCCGAAGGGCTGTCACAGGAGATGGCGAGGGCGCGTACATTTCCGAAATGGGTGCTGATATGCTGGCTAGCTACCACGGGTTTCGGGATGCCATGATGATGGCGGGTAGGGTTTTTGCGGACGGCACATTTAAAAACGAGGGTGAGTACATTAGTTCGTTTGGTGGTCGTAAAGTAGAAGATATAGCTAAGGACGATATGAAGTTCTCCGAAGCTATTGGAGTAGGCAACGTACCCGTTCTATCTCAAATAACTAACCTGTACCAACGGGGGGTTGAGGCGGTTTCCTTTGGTGGCCTCAGTTCTGCTGATGAGTTCTTTAAGGCTATGGCATACCGGAAGTCGTTATACTCTCAGGCGATACGGCAGGCCCGACAGGAAGGGCTCACTTGGGGTAAGGCTCGCACCCGAGCTGGTGAAATTCTCAACAACATAAGTCAGCCTATGAGCGAAGAGGCTATTACTGCCGCAGAGAGAGTCACCTTCACGAACGAGACTGGTGGGCTTGTAGGTGATATGGGTCAGGGTATAGCAAAGTGGGCTGCTGGGTTCCCTGCGCTTCGATTTATTGTCCCTTTTATAAAAACGCCTACCGCATTGTTCGATAGGACTATAAAAATGTCCCCGCTGGCTGTCCTCCAAAAAGAGTACCGAGAGACGGTATCAAAGGGTGGCGCCGCTGCTGATGTAGCCCTAGCAGAGATGGCATTTGGGACTGCGGTGTTTGCATATGCTGGTGTCCTTTACCAGCAAGGGTCGCTCACTGGCAGCGGTCCTGCTGACCCCAAGCAACGGGCTGCTCTTGAGGCGCTAGGAATACAATGGAATAGCGTTTTCATCAATGGGAAATACTACTCCTATAATCGAGGAGTAGATCCTTTAGGGATGTCTATCGGTGCTATGGCTAATATGCTCGATATAGTTAACTACGCCTCAGAAGAAGCTGATGCGTCTGACTACACAGCTGGAACTATATTCGCGCTGGCTAAGTATTTTAAAGACAGTGCCTATATGTCAGGTATAGGTGACCTTATGGCAATGATAGACGGGAACCGTAATGAAGAAAAGTATTTCGCTAGAACGCTGGCGGGATTTGTGCCTTCCTTATTTCGCGATATAGAGAAGATACGCAGAGGCCCGAAGGCAGGCAGGCCCAAGGTTTACTCCGGTGCAGACTTTTGGGAAACCTTTGGGATGTATTTAGACCAGAGGTTGCCGGGCAATGTAGGCAATGAACTCCCACCCCAGAGGTATTGGGACGCTTCGATTGCTCTTGCGGGAGGAGGTAATGCGTTGCATCTATACAATACAATTTCACCAATAAAGATAACCTACTCAAAAACCGACATTGCTAGTGAGCGAATGGCGGTTAACGGTATAACTGTATCCCCGCCCACCAGTAAGTTGAGCGTACACAGTAAGGCCGGAATCACGTTGGACCTAATGTCGCTGGATAATGGCTATGTTCTTTACGATAGGTTGATTGAACTTGTCGGGTTAGCTCGGCGAGATCGAATGGATGAACTTGTAGACCAGCGTGGGTTCCTAGACTTGGACGACTATACCCAAAAGAAAAAAATTGAGAAGGCTTTGAGTCTAGGGATGAGAAAAGGGAAGTGGGATTTCTTAAAAGAGATGATGGATGATCCTCCCTCGGTCGAGGAGTATGGTGAGAATGCCGTTCTGCTAGATAAAGCAGAGATAAAAAGGCTGCTTTCAGGATTGAAAATGGGCGTATTAGATGACGATGAGTATGAACTTTTAAGGGAGGCTGGAACTAAGACTATCCCTAAAAGGAAAGGGATACGCCTACCTAGAATGTAGCCATCTCAGGGTGAGGTCATACCAATCTCACTCGCTAAGTAGACCGCTGTCCAGAACTGAGCCCCAGTGTTGGGGTGCAGTCCATCTACAGTCTGATCTGGCGAGTACGGTGGGTCTAGTATGGTTACG
>TARA_R110002126_G_scaffold12416_16_pt1 | contig 13962 bp, 6 predicted proteins | sample TARA_R110002126 | Tara Oceans TARA_R110002126 (sample SAMEA4397536) | marine metagenome | biome: Polar Biome; feature: [DCM] deep chlorophyll maximum layer (ENVO:01000326); material: water (ENVO:00002006), including particulate matter (ENVO:01000060) such as... | depth 30 m
TACTACCAGCCGAATCGCGACAACGCCGGGTACGGCGGCAACTCACGGTTGTCCGCGAGTGCGGTGACCGCGTTCATCCTCTCGATCCCGAAAGGGAACTTGGCGTTGACCGCCAAGAACCAATAGCGCGTCGCGGTTCACTTCGCGAGCCAGACGGGGAGTCCGCGCGTGCCTTCCTTGTCCGGCTTGCAGGCGAGCACGATCGACCAACACGCGGTCGTCCAGACGTCGCCGAAGCTCACGTCCGAGTTGCTGGCCATCGAGATGCTCTCGGCCCACGGTCGCGGTTGGAAGGAGCCGTCCGGCCCCATCGCCAGGATCATGTCGCGTTCGATCGCGGACCAGTACGACTTCTCGGCGCCGCCACCTTGGGCCTGCGCCGCGACGCCGGCGAACAGGATGTGCTGCATCAAACTGGCGTGCCCATCCATGTACGCATCCACGTTGCCCTTCACGTACGAGCCCAGGGACTTGCCCATCTTGGACTTGCCCAAACCGAGGTTGCGATACCCCAACCACGTGATCGCGCTGCGGCCGATGTTGCCCTGACCCACCTGGCCGTCGTTGGTCGAGTAGCCGACGCCGCCGCCCGAGGACGACGCGTCGATGTACTCCATCATGCTCTTCACGATGTCCTCGTCGACCTCGAGCCCCGCCCGCTGGCACATGCCCAGTCCGCTGAGCGCGAGTCCGGTCATGATGTTCAGCTCGACGTAGCCCAACGCGTTCGGACCGCCGGGTCCGTGACCGAATCCGCCGGTGGTCTCGACGCCGCGCAGGATGCCGTCCTTGACGGTCTCGAGCCCGGACTCCAAGTCGTCGTTGGGCGACTGCGCGTAGAGCTCGCCCAGGAAGATCCCCGCATGGACCCAGGCCCAGTTCTCCTGGTTCCAGTTCGCGTCGCCCTTGGGCAACGGTCCCTGCTTGCCTGCGTTCTCGACCACGAACTTCCACGCGGTGGCCAGGTTGCCCGCATGCGGTCCGTTCTCCAGGTTCGAGCCACCCGCGATCCATGCGAGTCCCGCCACGCTGGTCGCAACGACCGCTCCGGTCGCGCCTCCCAAGGTCTCTGGAAATCCGCCGTCGGGCCGTTGGCGTTCGGCCAGCCACGCGAGCGAGCGCTCGATGACCGGGGCGCGCCCCTTGTCGGTGGTCGGCTTGCTGAACGCCTTGCCCATGGCGGGCAGCGTGACCTCGAGGTTCTCCTTCTTGCCGTCGCGCTCGATCTGCAGCTTGAGAACACCGTCGGAGGTGTCGCTCATCGCCTTGACGATGCCGTCGGCCAACGGTTCGAAGGACCCCTTGTTGAACTTCTTGCCCCCCGCGCCGATCAGCACGTCCCCGACCTGCAGGCCGGCCGTTGCTGCGGGACCGCCGGGGAAGAGGATCTCGATCTTCAAGCGCTCGGGTCCGACGTCCGGACCGCCGGCGCCCGGATCGAGCTGAACCGACCGCCGCCCCGTCGCGCCGCGTTCCGGTTCGCCGTTGATCTCATCGCTGGCCTTCGCACCGAGCGGACCCAGGTTGAACAGGTCGCGCTTCTCGAATGCGGTGGTCGCGCCGAAAGGCCAACCGTCCTTCTGGGGAGCGGCTGGGGAGACGGTCGGAAGCGCGAGGAGCGTCGCGAGGACGGCTGAGGGGAGTATCGGGAAGCGCATGGCGGCCCGAGGATACGGAGTCCCGCCCTGCTTCGCAGCGCTCAACTGCCGGCGGACGCCGAAGGACCGCCGAGATCCACTCGGCGACGCGTCAGGTCCTGCGCCTCGGACTTCCCTTGGGTCAAGCGCACGAACCTGTCCAGCGGGACGTCGGTCCACACTTGTTCCTCGAGGTCTCCGGGCCAGCGCACGGCCACCTGCACGACGTGCGTGGCGTCGCCCAAACCCAGCTCCTGCTGCAGGCTGGAGGAACCGAAGCTGCCGCCGGTACCGACGTTGGTGAACACGTCCCGCGGCCCTTGCGGCGTGCCCACGGTGACGCGAATGCGAGCGCCGATGGCGTCCCGGTTGGCGCGCACGCCCTCGAGCTCGAGGGTCATCCAATGGTTGTCGTTCCCCGGGTTCTCGAACAGTGCGTTGGGAGCGACGTCGCCCGCGAAGGCACCGCCCATCACCGCGTACACGTCCTGGTCGCCATCGTTGTCGAGGTCACCGAAGGCGACGCCGTGGCCCTTCTGGAGATGACCGAAGCCCCCGGCCGCCGAGACGTTCGCGAAGGACTGAGCGCCTTGATTCAGGAACATGCGATTCGGCACCAGGGTCGCCAGGCTCGGCTCACCGGTTCCGAAGTACGCATCGAGCCATCCGTCGTTGTCCAGGTCGCCGAAGTTGGACCCCATCGCCAGGATCGGCTCGTCCAACCCGACGCTGGGAGCGCAGTCCTCGAACACGCCCGTGCCGTCGTTCCGGTAGAGCATGATCTTCTCGCTCGATGCCTCGCCGTTCACGAACCAGTTCGCCATCTGGTCCATCGAATCGACGTCGAAGTCGAAGGTGCACGGCGCCACCAGGAGGTCGAGATCGCCGTCGTTGTCGAAGTCCCAGAACCAGCTCGGGAAGCTCTTGTCCGGTCCTTGCACGCCGGCGTCCTCGGTCGCGTTGCGGAAGCGCCACTGGGTGCCGTCGAACTCGTTCAGGTAGAGAGCGTTCTCGGTCTCGTAGCACGACAGGTAGAGGTCCGGCCGACCGTCCCCATTGACGTCTCCACAGGCGATCGCCTTGACCATGCCACGATGTGCGATCCCGACGTCGGAGGCGATGTCCGTGAACGTGCCGTCCCCGTCGTTGCGGAACAGTTCGCAGCGGTTCGTGCTCTGGCCCTCGGTCTCGTTGCCGATGAACAGGTCCAGGTCCCCGTCCCCGTCCAGGTCCGACCAGACCGCGGTCTGCGTCGGGTGCAAGGTCAGCAGTCCGGCGGTCTCGGTCACGTCCTGGAAGTTCCCGTTCCCGTCGTTGCGAAGGAGCGAGTTCGGGTAACGACCATGGTTGCCCCACCAGGCACCGCGCAGGACCAACACGTCGGCATCGCCGTCGTTGTCGTAATCCGCGTGAATCAGGTTCAAGCCACCGTTCAGGCCTTGGATCCCGGACGCTTCGGTGCGCTCCTCGAACCCGCCTTCGCCGTCGCCCATGAAGAGCCGCAGCGGGTCGGAGGACTTCCAGGACGAAGCCATCAGATCCAGGAAGCCGTCACCGTCGAAGTCCTCCATCACGACACCGCCCGACAACGCCATGACACCGACACCCAGCGCGCCGGCCACGTTGGGAAAGCGGTCCAGGTCGGCCTCGGACTCGTAGACCTTCGGATCGATGCGCCAGTCCTCGGGCACGCCATCGGGATACGTCCCCGCCGCCTGGTGCGAGAGGTTCAAGAGCCAGCGGTAGCCCTGATGGTCGGGGTAGCGGGTCAAGAGCTGCCCGTAGGCCTCGATCGCCGCGTCGACGCCGCGGGTGTCCTGATGGATGCCGCCGCCCGCCAAGGGCAACAGGCAGGAATCGGGACCGTGGAGCGCCAGGCAATTGGCCTGTTCACCGGTCCGCAAGTGCGCCACCGCGATGAACTCGCGCGCTTGGGTGATGCTCATGTTCCAGTCCTCGGAACCCAGTTCGAGCATGCGTTGGATCACCTCAGAGAACGCTTCGATCGCGCGCGCGTTGTTCCCCGCGCGGAGTGCGTGGTAGCCGATCTCGCCCAGGAGCTGCAGGCGCAGCGACGGGTCGGTCTGGGTCGGGAGCTTGGCTTCCAGGACGGGCAAGTACCGATCGCTGTTGAACGTATTGCCGGAGCGAACGAATCGTGAATCGATGCGTTCCAAGCGATTCACCATGCGCTGAGTCTCGGTCGCGGTGGTCGAGCCACCGCCCATCGGCCCATCGCTCGACGACAGCATCCAGGCACCGACCCCACCGATGGCCAGAAGCCCCACGCCGATCGCCACGATTCCCGCACGGGGACCCTTCTGGATCGGTGTCGTGGAGTGGATCGAGTTGGAGGTCTCGTTCGGCAGGCGGCGGTCGGATTGGGGGCCCATGGGATCTGGAGAGGAGAGCGCCGGGCGGCGTGATTGGACCGCGTCGATCTGCGACGACGCGGTGAGGGGTATTTCTGTGGACCGTGTGGTCCTCGTACTCGTTTCGCTGGAGGGTCGAGTTCGAACGACGCGACGATCCAAGTGGATCGACACGGATGTTCGGCCCGAGTCCTGATGCATGCGAACGCCGTGACCGGAGTTGAGTCACTCGTACGTGTGCTCGGTGGCCTCGTTCGAGAACCGAGTCCGACGTTCCTCTAGCGGTAACGCTGCAGCGCACGAAGTAACGGGCGAACCTCGGAAGATGTCGGCACACCACGTGAACTTCTGTCGCACGAACACACTTGTTGCGCGACGGACACGAGTTGGTACGCAATCAACCGATCGTGCGAAAGCACGGCGTCATCGGGCGCGTACTTCGAATCCGGTTCCCCCACCCTAAAGTTGACGATTCGACGGATCCTTCCTGCACGCGGATCCGACGTACGCGGAAGCTCTCAGGTCGAGACGAACCGCGTGCGAGGTCCGAAGTCGCGCGCCTCCACCGAAGCGCATGCTCCTTTCTCCGTCGGACCAGGATCGGGTCCAGACGTCGGGCCTCCTGCGGACCGACCGATTCAGCGCCGCACTCCACCGGGGTCCGCCCACGACCCTGTTTCATGACGATTTCAGGGTGCGGCACCCACGAATCGTCTTCTGAGCGAGCGAAATCACCTGTCGCGTCGACGGGGGGTGGCCCGGTCCGTACCGTGGTTCCCCCACCGAGGTGGAGCCCATGAAAGCCAAGGAACTCCTCTACGCGATCGGCATCAAGCCGGCCCCCCGCGAGTACTCGTTCGACATCGCGACGATCGACCTGCCCAAGTACGGCCCGATCGAGTACGCGCAGTGGAAACACCCCAAGATGGGTCCACTGGGACTCACGGACGAGCACGTCGACGCCCTCAAGAAGTACGTGAACGAGGGCGACGTCGTGATCGACATCGGCGCCCATGCCGGCGACACGACGATCCCGATGGCGCTCGCGGTCGGTCGCACGGGCACGGTCTTCGCGCTGGAGCCCAACCTCCACGCCTACAAGATCCTGCTCGCCAACGTCGGACTCAATCAGTCCCGCGCTCGCATCCTGCCGATGATGGTGGCCGCCGCGGATCGCGACGGAGAAACGGAGTTCGAGTACTCCGACCCGGGCTTCTGCAACGGCGGCAACCACGAGGGGATCCAGGCCCGCAAGCACGCCCACTTCTTCAAGTTGGCGGTCAAGACGATCCACCTGGGCAACTACTTGAAGACCGAGTATCCCGAGCTCGAGGACCGCATCACGTTCCTCAAGATCGACACGGAGGGCTACGACCTGTACGTCGCCAAGGCGCTCCAGGACGTGATCACCCAGAACCTCCCGCACGTGCGCACCGAGATCTATCGCCACACGAGTCGTGAGTACCGCATCGAGTACCGAGACTTCTGGCGCGGCCTCGGCTACACGGTGCACAAGCTGAAGTCCGAGCGGGACTACCTGGGCGCCGAGATCACGGACGACGTGCTCTTCCAGGACGCGACGTTCGACCTGTTCGCGGTGCCGCCGGCCAGGTGATCGCCGCTGGGTGCGGTCCAGGTCGGATTCGACTCAGGGCTGGAGCGTGACGCGGTGCAGCGGATGGACCGGTGACACCAGAGTCGTCGCGTTGCCCTCGGGCAACCATGCCATGCCGACCCGCGGCCGGAAACGCGGCGGAGGCCCGGCCAGCCTGGAGTCCGAGACCTCGTGAAGGGGCCAGAACATCGCGATGCCCTTGCCCGCATTCGTGTGCTGGGTCTCGGACGGGTCCGCGTGCACACCGTAGAACGCCGGATAGACGAGGATGTTGCAGGCATCCCCCAAACGCGCGTTCTCGCCTTCGCGATAGTAGATCCACAGGCGCAGCAGCTCCTCCTGACGACCGTCGGGCCACGTGTGCGTCTCGAGCGCCCCGTCCCAACCGCCGTCCGGTCCCATGTTCAACTCGATGTGCGCCGCCCAGTGGTCGCCCTCGTAGGCGAGCGCACGGGGATCGCCCGCGCGTTGCGTGTCGAAGATGACCGCGTGATTCACGTCGGTCGGGCTGGGCAGCCCCGCGGGAGGAGCCTGGGGCGGAGCGACCTGGAATCCGCGATCGCGCCATTGGACGCGCACGAAGCGGGGCAAGGCGTGATCGGTCGCGCGCCGGACGTAGAAGCTGAACCGGGTCCAACGCTGCTGCGGATGCAACGTCACGGGCCCGGCGGCGTGCAGCTGGGACTCGCTGTTCTTGCGCAGGTACCCCGCGCCGTTCGCGCCGGCGAGCTGGGTCACGACCGAGACCGGCCGCCCGTCGGGACTGGTCAAAACGGGATCGAACTCGACCTGGATCGGCGTCGGAGGAATGATCGAAGCCGGTCCCGTCGCGTGGTCGGACGGATCCGCGGGAAACAGGTCCGGCTCGCCGAGGGAGTCGAGCTGGAACGAGTCCGTGCGGGTCCAGAAGTTACGTTGCGAACCGTCCTCGAGCTCGTTGTCCAGCGCGAGCGCGAGCACGCGCCCTGCGGTCACGGTCGGCAGCACGCGCACCTGGACCTGGGTCAACGCCTCACCCGTCGACGTGTCGAAACCGGGATGCGGCAACAACTCGAAGTCCACGCCCGGGATCGCGGTCGAACGTCCGTCGACGCGCAGGAGCGGGGTCACCAACCCGCGCGAAGAACCGTTGACGCGGACCTCGACATCATGATCGCCCGTTTCCGCGTTGGACGTGTCCAGCGCGAATCCCAGGACCGGTGGCGGGGCGAGGGAGCGGATCCACGAGCGCAGTTCCTTGCGCTCGTCGTCGATCATGCAATCGGACGGCCCACGATCGAGGTGGACGTTCAGCCGGACTTCGCCCGTGTAGTCCCCGGTCGACGCCACGTTCCAGCGGATCGCAGCCTCCCGCGTGCCCGCGGGCACCGGCAGGACGCGCGGGTTCAGCATGATGTAGTCGCGGCCCTCCACCGCCGATCCGCTCGCGTCCCAGGCCAAGCGGAACGGCTCGGCGCAGGCTCGGTCGAACTGCACGGTCGCGCGGACCAATCCGTAGCCCGCGCGGAAGAAGAACACGGGATAGCGTGGTTCGCCCGCCGGGTAGTCGACGATCTCGAGCCCACCCAAGGGCGAGGGAATCGCGGAACTGCGGAACGGAACGAAGTTCGCGGTGACCTCGTGCGGCAACCACGCGCGCACCAACACGAACGCAGCATCCAGCCGTCCGTCCGGTCGTTCCGAGAAGCGCAATCGCGTCGTGTCGACCGTGAAGCGGCGGACGTCGTTCGGGGCCAACGCGAAGTCGAACCCTCGGGGGGCCGGGCTGGCGCGGAAGAACGCCAGCAGTTCGTCGCGCTCGGCGGGCCTGAGACCCCGGGCCCGAAAGGCCCACGCGGGCTCCTCGCCATCGGAGAACTCGAACCGGCTCCAGGCGGCGGAGAGATGAAGTTGTTCGACCGGCATGGGCGCCCAAAGTACGCGCGGCGCCCGCGGAGCGCGACCTCGATCGAGACGACGTTCGCGGAAAGGGACATTCCAGAACGCGAATGCACCTCCCCCGCCGAGTCTCTTGGATCACCAGGAGACCTGGAGCTCCCCCAGTCCGGTGATGCGCTCCTTCTCGTTCTCGGCACCACCGCTCAGTTCGACCAACTCGACGTCGATGCGCTTCAACCTCACGCGCTCGGGCAAGGCGAAGCGCGTCGGACGACCGACCTCGGGATGCATCTCGATCTCATAGGTGTCGCGACCGTTCACCTTGACGCTCAACCTCCTCGGCCGCGCGAGGTTCGCCTCGAGCGCTCCGGGCAACCGAGCATGGTGGAAGATCAGCACACCGATCTCGGGTCCCTTGCGATAGCTCACCTGGACCTCGGGCGTCAGGTCACCGGCCTTGGCGAGCCAGGGATGGCGCGGGTTGTGATCGATCAGGTTCTCGGCGTCGTACGTGCCGGGCGGGAGCAGCTTGGACTTCCTGAGCGCGCTCGATGCCTTGGCCCTCGGCTTGGTGCCGGAGGGCAACGCGGTGACCTCGGCGGCGAGTTCGCCGACCCAATCCGGCAAGGCGCGCTTCACGTGGACGGTGCGCGGTGCCGAGGTCAGGACCTGCAACGGCGGCAACGCGCCATCCGCATCCGCCGGCGGTTGGACCCAAGCCTTCGCGGTCACTTCGAGCGCGCCGGTGTTGGCGAACATCACGCGGGCACCGTGGGGAGCCGAATCGGCCGGCCGCGACGCGTCGCCCAGGACGACGCCGACGCAGGTCTCACCGACGAAGTACTTCACGTGATGCACGCGCGGGCCTTGCTTGGCTTCGCCACCCCACTCGAGGGGTCCCACGACGTCGCGATCGTACGCGTCGATCCACAGGTGAACCGAACCGTCCGCCACGTGCTCGCCCGCGCCCGGCCGGTGGCCCGAACGCAGCGTGAAGTCGCCCTTGGCCGTGTCCGTCGTCGCACCGGGTCCGGGGGACAACGGCCCCGTAGGTCCGAACGACGTCGCCCGCTCGAGGAACAGGATCGCGAACGCCGTTTGGGTCACGTCCCCCCAGCCACCGGAGTCCTGCTGCAGTTTCAGCAGGTGCTCGGCCCCCTCGAGGTACCAGTCGTGCTCGCCGACGTGGGTGCGGCCGGTCCAGGCACCCATGCGCTCCAGGCCGTAGAGGTAGTAGTAGAGCCAGCCCCCCAGACCGGGATTGGTCGTCACCGTGAAGTTGGCGTCGAGCCAATCGACGCCCCGTTGTTGAGCCGCGCGCAAGCGCTCGGCGATCTCGCCGCGCATCAACCCGCGCTTGCCCAACTCGATCTCGCAGATCGCCAGGGTGCCGACACCGGCGGTCGTCATGGAACCGGTCCCGGCTTGGCCCGGTGCCATGTAGTCGAACCCGCCGACCTCGCTCTGATACTCGAGGACACGCAACGCGAGACGTTGCCAGGCGTCGTCGGGAACCTCGATGCCATACTGCGAAGCCTTCCAGAGCCCGAGCGCCGCGTACTGCGTGTTGGACAGGTCGATGATCGTGTGCCCGGGGTAGCCCCAGTCGCCGGGCTCCTCCTGGATGCGGATCAACTCCTGCGCCAGGTCCGCGATCCACGCCACGTGCGCGAGCGGGTCGCACTTCGAGAGTGCCAGGATCATGCACCCGATGTCGTAGGTCTGGGTGAACGACTCGGTGCTGAGCCCCAACAGCAGTCGCCTCGCCGACGGATCGTCCGGGTCCACGCCGGCGGCCATCATCGCGTACAGGGACAACGCTCGCTGGCCGGAGCGCTCGGTCTCACGCGGCCGTTCGCGCGGTCCTCGAGCGGCAGGTGCGTAGACCTGAACGAGATACGCGCCCCCCCGATCGATGGCCTCGTCGATCGCCTTCTGATCGACGGCTTGAACGGGTGAGGTCAGCGCGAACGAGAGCGCGGTCAGGGCTACGATCATGCCGTCAGGATGCCGCATCGGTTCCGTTCGCGCCAAGGGTCCGGATCTCACACCCGAGGGAATGCAACACGCCGCCCAACTCTCGGGTGAGAGCTGGGCGGCGTGCGCTTTCGACCGATGCCGGATCAGGTGTTGAACTTCGACTCGAGGCGCGCGGTCGAGCCTCGCAGGTCGTACGTCCAGACGGCCTTGAACTGGCGGCCTTTCGGGAGCGGCTCGAGGGGGTAGAAGACGACCATTCCCGGTGCGGAGCTACGACGGTTCGTGCCTCCGTCCGCGAGGTGCAGGATGCCCTCGATCTCGATGTCCTGGTACGTCAGCTTGCAGTGATAGGAATCGCGCTCGCCGATCAATCCGTTCAAACCGAAGTTGTGCAGGCTGACCGGATAACCGAGTTCGGTCCTGGATCCTTCACCGTGCTTCTCGAGCAGCGCCTGGACCTCGGGTCCGAGGTCCGCGACCGAGACCTTGGTCGGAACGGAGGGCGTGTTGATCGCGGGATAGGCCTTGCGAGATTCCTGGCCGCCCTTGTCGACACCACGAATCACGTCCATCACGAGGATCTCGTCCTCGACATAGATGCCGACGGCGCGCAAGCCGTTGTTCAGCACGGCGTCGCGATAGCCCGGCAGATCCATCCAACGCTTGAACACATCGCGGGGTTTCTTCGCTTCCGTGTCGACACAAGCCATGTTGGCGAAGAGGTCTCCGAGGTGGGTGCCACCTTCGATCTCGGGGTTCTCCATCTGCTCCGCGACCGGTCCACGCAGCTCCTCGTGCAGGACCAGGTACTGGGCGTGATCCTTGCAGCGTCCGGAGTAGTCGGCGCTGAACGTCACCGAGGTCACGGCGATGTCCTTGCGTGCCTTGTTGAACTCCTCGAGCCACTTCTTGGCGTCCTTGCTGATCGTCTCGAGCGGCGGCGTGTTGTTGCGGATGTCCTTGAGGACCGGCGTGGCCTCGGTCCAGAAGTCCTTCCACTCCTTCTCGAGCTCGGCGATCGACAGACCGTTGTGATCCGCGGTGAACTTCTTCTCGACCTCGATCGGGTGCTTCAGTCCACCCAGCTTGTCGAGATCGGACAGCAGCGTCGGGTCACGGCGCACGACGTAGTCGCAGAAGGACCAGGCCTTGATCCGCGCGTCGTCGGGGAACTCCGCGGCACTGATCAACGGCAGTTTGGCCGCGGGTGTGCCCTCGGCGAGCTTCCAGGCGGCTTCGAGTGCCAGGTCGCCCCAGGTGTCCATGTTCGGCGAGAACGCATCGACGTCCTCTTCACCGGCGCTGGAGCGTTGCTGCTCCTCGCGGTCGACGATGAACTGGCGGTTGTTGTTGAACATCATGCCCGTGATGGCGTGGCCGATGCCTTCTCGCAGGCCGGCGGAGCGCAGGCCGGAGAACTCCTGGGCCACGCTGCGAACCATGCCGTCGTAGACGCCCTGCTCGTTCGCGGGAGCTTGAATGCCGAGAACGCGCCCGTTCTTGAAGATGTTCGTTCCGGCCGTGTTCTCCAGGACGAACTTGAGCTGGGCGGGGCTGCGCCCTTCCGGGTTCGCGCTGATGACCTGGCGATAGGTCGCGTTGCTCTTGAAGAACGCGTTGTCGGTGGTCCAGAAGCGCGGCTCGGTCGCGAAGCCCGCGAAGCCCTCGCACACGACCGCCATCACCTTGGCGGAGCGCTCGGCGTACTGCGCCGCGGTCATCAGCAACTTCTCATCGAAGTCGCCGCGAACGATGAAGTTCTCGGACTTGACCGAGATGTAGTCGACCTTGGCCGCGTCGAGGAAGGGGTGACGGTCCGTGTCGGGCAGGCGCTCGACGGGGTAGTCCTTGCGCGCCTCGACGGCGACGATGTCCTCGATCTTCTTCGAGCGGTCGTAGAGGATCTGCTCGAGGCCGGTGCCCGTCGTCCCGCCGACGGTCTTGTGGTTCAGCGCGGCCTGCGCATCCTCGTCGTCGGGAGCGTAGTAGATGACCTTCTTGTAGTGACGCACCGACAGGTCCGTGCGACCGGCATTCTCGTACTTCTCGGCCATCGACTTGTGCGCCTTCGCGACGTTCTTGGCCACGCCTTCCCACTTCTTCTTGACCTTGCTGGCGGCCTTCGAATCCGGGTTGTCGTCCTTGGGGTAAACGAAGTCGGGCTTCATCCCCCACGCCCCATCGATGTTCTCGTAGCCGAGGCCTTCGCGGGCCCCTTCGCAGTCCGTGTCGTACTCGGCCAGGATCATCAGCCAGATCCGTTTGGCAACTTTGGGGAAGCCCTCATCCATCGCCGTCTCGGCGTAGTCGTTGAGGGCCTTGGCCTGCTTCTCGTTGAACTTGGTCTCTTCGTCGGACTGCGCCGAGGCGAAGGAGCTGACGAACAGGAGGAGGGTGATGGACAGGATCCAGCGGAACATGGGATTCACGGAAGGGGTTGGGGCGCGGTGGGCTCGAAGGCCCGGCTCGTGGCCATTCTCCATACGACGGAGAAGATGGCCAGCAGTGGATGGAGAGTGACTTGGGAAGTCGCGAGCAGCCCCCATTGGGGGCCGCGCAGGGCTAGGGGCGCTGGATGAACAGGTCGAATTGAAGGACCCGGTCGCCGCGCAGGACCCAGAAGGTGCGTGCGTTTCCGTCTCGGGTAGCCAGCGGGTTCAACGCGATGGACACGTCCGCGATGCGCTCGAAACGCTCCAGCTCGGTGCTGTCGCCGCCGAGCCTTCGCACGATGGTCGTCATGCCGAGGAACAGATCGCCGGGCTCGATCAGGATCTCGCGATCCTCGTCCAGCTGGGTGACTTGCGCGACACGCAATGCGCCGCCCATCAAGCTGGACGGCCTGGCGTTCGGGTTGCCCGTGTAGGCGCGATGCAACGCGAGGCCGGCGTCGCGCACGGCTTGCGACTCCGTCCGGAAATCGAGCGGCTCGAGCTGCACGCCGCATTGACGCTCGATCGTCCAGGCGGCGAAGCTGAGCGGGATGATCTCGGCGGAGACCTCGTCGCGGCCGCGCATGACCTGGATCGGGATCGGCGTGCCGGGTTTGGCCGACAGCTGGATCTGAGCGAACGCGATCTCGGTGGTGAGCTCCGCGCCGTTCATCGACACGATCACGTCGCGGCGTTCGAGGCCTGCCGCGGCGCCGGGACCGTTCGGGTCGACCTCGCGAATCCGCAGGCCGTCCCCGCGTTCCTCGACCGTCAGCCCCAGGTAGGTGCTGCGCAGCTTCTCGGCGGACAGCAGCTTGCCGCTGAACACGTCGCGCGCCTTGTTCACGGGGATCGCCATGCCGGCGCCCGTGCGACCGGCACTGTTGATGCCGACCAGTCGCCCCGCCGAGTCGAGCAGCGCGCCGCCCGAGTTGCCCGGGTTGATCGCGGCATCGGTCATCAGCATGCCCTCGTAGGGATGCAGGCGACCTTGGATCTGGACCTCCAGGTCCTTGGCACTGACGATGCCGGCGCTGGCGGAGTTCGCGAGACCGAGCGGGTTGCCGATCGCGATCACGATCTCACCCAGGTCCAGCGCGTCGGAATCGCCCAGTTCGACGGGAGTGACCTCTTCGCCCTCGGGCAACAGGATCTTCAGGAGCGCCAGGTCGTCGTCGCGCGACGTGCTGAGCACCTGGACCTGGAATTCACGCCCGTCGGGCAGCGTGACCTTGACCTCATGGTCGTCGGCCTGCCCGCCGCCTTTGCTCATCGCCGCATCGACGACGTGCCAGTTGCTGATGGCGAGGCCCGACTCGTGGATGATCACGCCGGAGCCCTGGCCGAGCAGCTGGTACTCGTCATCGCCCTCCTCGGCGAACGGATCGAATCCGCTGGCGGCCTTCTCGACGGCCTTGCTGACGAGGACGTTGACCAGCGAGCTCTGGGTCGCCTCGACGACCTTGGCGACCGCGTTGCGACGATCCCCGAAGTCGACGACCTGCTGGGCCTCGCCCACCGGCCAGTGTTCCTGGAACGCCTTGCGGAGGCCGTCGATCGGCGCGGCGAAGCCGAGATAGCTCTCGCTGTCGGCGCGTTCGGCCACGGTCGGTTGATCAACCGCGATCCCCAGCAGGCGTCCGTGACGATCGACCAGGGCGCCGCCCCAATGACCCGCATGGATCCAGGACGCGAGTTGCACGCGACCTTGACGCTCGACGGCCGACAACACACCGACGCTCAAGATCAGCGTCTGGTGCGGACGTGCGACGACGGAGACGTACTCGCCCGCGAGGATCGACTCGGCGAGCTGGGCCGCGGGAAGCGTCGTGCCCTCGGGCAGTTCGACCTGGAGCAACGCGACGTTCTTGAGCTTGTTGACGTCCAGGACCTTGGCGGTGTAACGCTCGCCGGAAGCCATTCGGATCGACGCGGACTCGGCGTCCTTCTCGAACAGGTCCGAGCTGGTCAGCACCAGGCCGGACGCGTCGACGACGACTCCGGAGCCGAGGGTCTCGGCGATACGTTGGCTGTGGGGATCGGCGGGG
>TARA_R110002126_G_scaffold13674_24_pt1 | contig 13887 bp, 10 predicted proteins | sample TARA_R110002126 | Tara Oceans TARA_R110002126 (sample SAMEA4397536) | marine metagenome | biome: Polar Biome; feature: [DCM] deep chlorophyll maximum layer (ENVO:01000326); material: water (ENVO:00002006), including particulate matter (ENVO:01000060) such as... | depth 30 m
TGGGCCCAAGAAATTACTCTGAGGTACTTGGATCCGTCCTCATTCAGATTGAACTTTAGACCGGAACCATAATCTGGTGATCCTTGTGAAAACATTTTTAAACTGACTAGCAATACAGTTGCTATCAAAAATTTTATTTTCATAATTAATTAGGGTTTGGTTAGTTAAGTAGTTGTTTATAACGAAGCCAAATTCTAATATTTTTCCATTAAAAAAAATTATGATATATATATCTGTAAAAGGTATAGTTAATCTTTAAAACGTTCCCATTTAATCAACATAAATTTATCGCCAAGTTCAGTGATAATCATTCCTGCTCCAGATAGTAATTCTTTATTTTTCAAGAACTCTATCAGTTCTAAATGGCTAAATATCTTATAAGTAGGGTGGTAGTTGGCATGAGATGGTTTTTTGATATTAAAAGATTTAACCCAATTGCTAACCGTTACATGAGAAACGCCTATGATTCGCTCAATTTCGCGAAAACTCAACCCTTCTAAATAGAGTTGCAATGCTTTGGTCACATAGTAGTCGTCGATTTTTTTTCCTATTTTATTAACTGTAAAAAAATAGTTGCATTTTTTACATAAATACCTTTGTTTACTATTGATCACACCACTTTTAGTGATTTGATTTCCTTGGCATTTTGGGCAAGCTAAAATCTCCATGTATATTAAATTTGCATAAATATAACAAATTAGCACGAATTGTATTTACAATATCGCATAATTATAGATAAATAATTACGAACCCTCTATTTTTATTGGTGTGTTGCTGTGGTTTTGTTAAACCTTCCTCGATTTAATCAAATTCCTACGCTTTTGCGAAATAGGCTTTAACTAGCTCGGTGATTTAAGTTGCAAGGAATAGATGGTGATTGCTGTTAAGTGAAAAAAAGATGTCTTGTCTCTTTTATTTGTCTTTAAAAAAAAACAGACAATTGATTAAGGCTAAATCGGAAAATAGATCGTTTTAGAGGTGATGCTATTTTTTAGGTTTGATCGTAATCGATCAAATTAGGTGTTTTTGTTTCTTTGGTAAAAACAAAAAACCCACTAATTGCTTAGTGGGTTTTGGTGGTACCTCCAGGGATCGAACCAGGGACACATGGATTTTCAGTCCATTGCTCTACCATCTGAGCTAAGGTACCGTGCTTGTTGCGGGTGCAAATATATAACCTTTTTTAGTTTGTGCAAAACATTTTTTAAAAAAAAATCTATTTGTATCTTCGCCCAATCAAAAAACGAATTATGATTTTAACTATTGATGTTGGGAATACACGGATTAAAGGTGCTGTTTTTGAGGATGCTACTGCAATAGCGTATTTTGTTTTTGAACCGAAAGACCTAGAGAAAAATATTTTAAATATTTTAAAAAAACATATTAAAGTAAATCATTTAGTGGTGGCTTCTGTTGGTGTTTTGGAAAAACAAGCTTTTTTGGCGTTCGAAAATGTAGTTCAAATTCATTTTATTTCACATGAAGATGTTTTTCCTTTTCAGAACTTATATGAAACGCCACATACGCTAGGTATTGATCGAATGGTTTTGGCTGCGGGTGCTACGTTACAATTCCCAAAATGCAACCGATTGGTTATAGATGCTGGTACTTGTGTAACGTATGATTTTATTGATGATCAAGATAATTATCGTGGCGGAGCGATTTCACCAGGTTTGCGTTTGCGTTACGAATCGCTTCACGCGTATACAGCTCGATTGCCTTTGTTAACCTTAGAAGATGTAGATGAATTGATTGGTAGGTCTACTTCTGGGTCTATTCATTCGGGTGTTATAAATGGATTGGTCCATGAGATTGACGGTTTCATAGATGAATATCAGGGATTGGCTTCAAAATTTATAATAATTTTAACGGGTGGAGACACAGAATTTTTGGCTAAACGATTAAAAAATACCATATTTGCCAATTCAAATTTCCTGTTAGAAAGTTTGAATCAAACATTTCAATATAAAATCGACAATGATTAAAAAACTTTTCATAGCTTCCTGCTTGCTTTTGTCAGTAGCTTCTTTTGCTCAGCAAGGAACTTCTTCTCCTTATTCTTATTATGGTATTGGTGATGTTAGGTATAAAGGTACTGCTGAGATGCGTGCGATGGCGGGAATAGCGGTAGAGCAAGATAGTATACACCTAAATATGGATAATCCAGCTAGTTATGCTAATTTAAAGCTAACTACCTTTGCTGTTGGAGGATCATATAATACTTCAAAATTGAAGTCGGGTTCTGTATCTGAGGATGCTACTCGAACTACTCTTGATTATTTAGCTGTTGGATTGCCTTTAGGTAAGATTGGAGTTGGTTTTGGATTGATTCCTTATTCTTCAGTAGGATATCAAATACAAACTTTATCTACTGCTGATGGTGGTGTTAATAGCAGGTATGATGGTACTGGAGGTTTAAACAAAGCCTTTCTGGGAGCAGCTTACAAAATTACTCCAAAATTTAGCTTGGGTGCTGATATACATTATAATTTTGGAACAATCGAAAATTCAGGATTAGTTTTTGTAAATGATGTTCCTGTCGGGACTAGACAATTAAATACCTCGAATTTGTCAGGCTTTGATTTTAGTGTAGGTGCAATGTATCAAACTAGGATTTACAAAAAAATCAGTATGTTTAGTAGTGTTAGTTATAAACTAGAAAGTGACCTAACATCAAATAACACGAATAGCGTATCGGCAGTAAATTATAATACAGATTTCAATTTTTCAGTTGTAGACGCTGATGACCAAGTAAGCGATACTAGAATTTTGACTTTGCCAAGTAAGCTTTCTGTAGGGTTAGGTATTGGTGAAGCGAGAAAATGGTTAGTAGGAGCGCAAGCAGTTGTTGGAAGTGTTGGTAATCTTGCTAATTCTTATAACCAATCTGCGGATGTAACTTATGAAAAATCGACTAAATACAGTATAGGTGGTTACTTTGTGCCAGATTATAATTCTTTTTCAAGTTATGCAAAGCGTATCGTTTATCGTGCTGGTCTAAAATATGAAAAAACAGGTTTGGTTGTGAAATCTGAGTCTATTAATGATATGGGTTTTACATTAGGTTTTGGTTTGCCAATAACAGGATCTTTCTCTAATGTAAATTTTGGTTTTGAAATGGGAAAAAGGGGTACTACTAGCGCTGGGCTAATTCGAGAAAACTATGCGAATTTTAGTGTTGGTCTGTCGCTCAATGATAGATGGTTTGAGAAGAGAAAATTCCAATAGACGTTACTCGTAGCAAAAAAGTAAGAGATTCACTGTGGTATCTTTTGATATATGATTTTAAAAAATAATAATAAAACTATATACCTAGTCATGGCTTTTGCCGTGACTCTGTTTTTTGGGTGCGAAAGTAATTTTAAAGAGGTACAAAAAATTAATTTTACAGAGTTTACTCCTAGCGGTGATGCAGATAAGGTGAACTTAAAATATACAGACTCAGGTTTGATAAAGGTGGTTTTAATTAGTCCTAAGATGTTGGATTTTGCAACCGTGGCCTTTCCCTTTACGGAATTCCCAAAAGGAATAGATGTTACCTTGTATGACGACAAGGGAAAAAAAACGAGGGTGACATCAAATTACGCTGTCTCTTACAAACAGACATCGATCATAGATTTACAAGGTAATGTTAAGATTGTCTCGGAAGACGGTCAGATGCTGGAAACAGAACAGATGTATTTTGATCAGAAGAACGAATGGTTTTATACAGAGAAAAAGTTTAAATTTACAGACCTAAAGGGGACTTCTAATGGTCAGGGCATTGATTTTAGTAAAGATTTTAAAGTCATCAACTCTCAACGCATCAAGGGCGAAATAGAATCGTCTGAATAAAATAGAAAATTATCTTATGAATTATTTAAAATACACACCGTACTTATATCTCATTGTTGCTATCGCTTTTGTGTACGATGCTGTTTCTAAATGGAGTGATCCTGAAGCAACGCCTTATATTAGTGTGGCTTTTGCTGCAGTTTGTATCTTCATGTTTTTCTTTAGGAGAAACTTTGCCAATAAACTGCATAACCGAAATAACAAATCCTAAGCTATGGAAATTAGTATTATAATATTGTGTTTAATACTAAGTGCTTTTTTTTCTGGAATGGAAATAGCCTTTGTTTCTTCCAATAAAATTTATCTTGAAATAGAAAAAAAGCAAGACGGATTCATCTCTAAGATCTTAACTAAGCTTACTGAAAAACCATCTAAGTTTATTGCTGCAATGCTTATTGGCAACAATATTACCTTGGTTATTTATGGTTTTTTCATGGGTGATTTGTTGATGGTATTGATCGATTCTTTAGGATATCATTTCTCTCCTTTGTTAAATCTGTTGCTACAAACAGTTTTGTCTACGCTAATTGTTTTGATTACCGCAGAGTTTTTGCCAAAAGTCTTTTTTCAGTTGTATGCCAATTCGCTTATTAAATTTTTTGCTATTCCAGCCTACGGTTTTTATATTTTATTCTATTTCATATCGTCATTTTTTATCTGGGTTTCTGATTTTATTTTAAAAAAATTCTTTAGAACAGCAGGGGATCAAGTACAACTTTATTTCAGTAAAGTAGAGCTTGGGAACTATATCACAGAGCAAATGAGTACTTATGAAGATAATGAGGAAGTTGATTCAGAGATTCAAATGTTTCAAAACGCTCTAGAGTTTTCAGGTGTTAAAGCACGTGATATTATGACACCTAGAACGGAGATTGTAGCTATTGACTTGTTTGATCCAATAGATGAATTGAAGGATTTGTTTGTTAGGACGGGTTATTCTAAAATTGTGGTTTATGAAAACTCACTTGATGATATTGTTGGTTATGTACACTCCTTTGATTTGTTTAAAAAGCCAAAAAATATAAAATCCGTAGTGATACCGGTCGAGTTTGTTCCAGAGACAATCTATATCAAAGACGTGTTAGATTTATTAACCAAGAAAAGAAAAAGCGTAGCTGTGGTTTTAGATGAGTACGGTGGTACATCGGGAATAATTACAGTAGAGGATATTGTCGAAGAACTTTTTGGTGAGATTGAGGATGAGCATGATGCCGATGAAACTTTAATCGAAAAGGATCTAGGTGACGACACCTATCTGTTTTCTGCTCGATTTGATGTAGAGTACTTGAATCAAGCTTATAAACTGCAAATTCCAGAAAGTGATTCGTATGGGACTCTTGGAGGGTTTATTGTCGATTTTGCCAAGGAAATTCCGCTAAAAGGAGAGGCTATTGCTATAGGTACCTATCATTTTGTGATAGAAGAAGCGACAAATAAGAAGATTGAATTAGTAAAAATGACCATAAAAGACTGATTTTTTTTTCAATTAGTTTTTTTTTGCAAAATAAAACGTTACGAGTATAATTATTAATTAGATAATTGTATTTTCGCAAACTGAATATAAAATTAACAACAATAAAAATGGCAGTTTTATCAAAAATTAGACAACGTTCCGCTTTAATGATTGCAGTTATCGCATTTGCTTTATTTGCATTTATCATTGGTGATTTGTTCCAAAGTGGAAGTTTCAACAGCACATCTAAGGATGTCGGAAGCATCAATGGAAAGGATATTTCATTTGAGGATTTTAGAATTAAGGTTAGTAATGTTGAGAAAAGTGGTCAAGGTATCACTTCTACAGCAGCAGCGAGTAGAGTTTGGGATCAAGAGGTTTCAGTAGCTTTATTAACTTCTGAATTTGATAAATTAGGATTAAGAGTAGGTGAGAAACACATACTTGAAATCTTTAAAGCAGATCAAAGTATTGGGCAAAATCCAATGTTCTTGAATACTGCTGGTGTTTTTGATATTGCTAAATTCAAAGAGTATTTTAAATCAAATCCTGCACAAGCGCAGTTTTTGAAAGATAAAGAGAAAGATGCTGAGCTTAATGCTAAATTTCAAATCTATAACACATTGGTAAGATCAGCGATTTTCACCACTGATGTTGAAGGTAAGTTACAGTATGAGATGGAAACAAACAAAGTAAGTTTTGCTTACGTTGCTGGTTTGTATTCGACAATAAAAGATAGTGATGTAAAAGTTACAGATGCTGAGATTGTTGATTACATGAAAAAGAACGAAAAGAAATTCAAGTCAGAGGAGTCTCGTGAGGTAGAATATGTTGTAATTGAAGACAAAGCATCAAAAGAAGATGAGGCTGAAGTAAAAACAAGAATCAATCAATTGTTATTAGGAAGTGTAGTTTACAATCAAGCTACAGGTAAAAATGATACTTTAGCTGGTTTTAGAAACGCTAAGAATGTAGAGGAGTTTGTAAACTCAAATTCTGATGTTCCTTACGATTCTAGTTATGTGGCTAAAAAAGATTTACCTGCTATTGATGCTGATCAATTGTACAACCTTGCTCCAGGTCAGGTTTATGGTCCTTACCTTTTTGGTAACTACTACTGTATTTCTAAGTCCTATGGTAAAAAATTAGGTGTAAATGCTAAAGCTAGTCATATCTTGATTAGTTATGAAGGAACTAAAGTTCCAAATCAAAAAGAAAGCAGAAGTAAAGATGAGGCAAGAGCGAAAGCAGAGTCTATCTTAGCACAAGTAACTGCTAATCCTGATAGTTTTTTAATGTTGGCTTTTCAGAGTTCTGATGATTCATCAGCTCAACAAGGTGGTGATTTAGGTTATTTTGGTCCAAATCAAATGGTAAAGCCATTTAACGATTTTGTTTTTAATAATGGAATTGGTAAAGTTGGTTTAGTAGAAACGGATTTTGGTTTTCATATTATTAAAATTACAGATAAGCAAGATGGAATACGTTTAGCTACTGTAGCTCTTAAGTTAGAAGCTTCAGAAGCGACTTCTGACAAAGTGTTTACTCAGGCTACTAAATTTGAGATGGAAGCTGCAGATAAAGATTTTTCTACTTTGGCGAAACAAATGAAATTAACTGTTTCTGGACCATTAGCTTTAGGAGCTATGCAAGAAAACTTTGGTCCGTTAGGAAATCAAAGATCAATTGTGAGATGGGCTTTTGAAAAAGATTCTAAAATAGGTTCAGTAAAAAGATTTGAGGTTGCAAATGTAGGTCACGTAATTGCAAGAGTGAAAAGTATTGATGATTCAGGTTTAGTTCCTGTTACACAAGCTAGATCTTTTGTGGAGCCTTTACTTAAGAATAAAAAGAAAGCTGAATTGATTAAAGCGAAAATGACAGGTTCTTCTTTAGAAGCGATTGCAAAAGCAACGGGTTCAAAAGTAGAGCAAGCTGCAGATGTAGTTTTAGCTAACCCAGTTTTGGCTGGTGGTGTAGGTCAAGAGCCTAGAGTAGTAGGTACTGCTTTTGCATTGACTGCTAATAAAGTATCTGCTCCTATTGAAGGATCTACTGGTATCTATGTAGTAAAAAATATAAGCACAACTAAAGCTCCAGCTATAAAAGATTTTAGCCCTTATGTTGCGAAAATCAAAGGACAAACTGCTGGTGATGTAAATAGGGTGTTACCTGCGCTTAAAGATAAGGCAGAAATTGAAGATAATAGAAAACAATTTAATTACTAAGAATGCCTAGTTAATTATTATTCATAAAAAACTCGATACTTAGTATCGAGTTTTTTTATGCTTTAAAGTTTCGTTTCTATTATTACAATATCATTTGCTCATACGATAATACGGTTTCAAATCCTTTAGATTTGAAGTAGTCTTTGGGGTTGGTCTCGCTTAGGACCATTACAAAGTCACCTCCCCAAGCGCCAAGACTTTTTACGGTTCCATTAAAGTCAGGAAATAAGGTTTCTTGTACTGTGCTGGTTTCTAAAAGATGGCTTAGTAGTGCTTCATGTTGTTCTATAGCTATTGTAAATATCGGTAACGTTGATGCCTGTATAGTTGCAGCAGTTAGGTTGTTTACTGCTGTTATATTTTTGGCTAGTTCCGTTTTTGTATTATTTTGATAATTGCTTATTGCTGTTTTGCTGTTTTGTTTTTTATTTAGGTAAACAAAATAGATGGAATTGCTAAAAGCGGGTTCAAAGTTCACTTTTTGGACCTGTGGTTCTTGGTCGACTATTTGATAAATTATAGGTTCGTCGTTTTGAGCGCACGCAATGTCGTAACCACTACCACCAAAACTTGATTTGAGCAGTGTGAAGGCATTTATTTGCGTCCATTGCGCAATGTTGTTGATTAGTGTCGATGATGTGCCTAAACCCCATTGTCGAGGAAATGTAAGTTGTGTTGAGATAATTAAGCCTTTGCTCTCGTCAATAAAAGTGCTATTGGCTAAATAAGCTTGATGTAGTATTTTGATTAAGGTATCTTCTATTGATGTTGGTTCAAAATCAGCTGTTGCTATTATGGTTGAAAAGGGGAGTACTGTTTTGAACCAAATACTACCATCAGCATCATAGCTTGTCCAATGTATTTCGTTGTTTTTGCCTTGTTCGACAATTAAAGATTGTCCGAATTTTGTTGGTAAGGCAAATGCTTTTGCTCCATCTAAAACGAGGTACTCTCCGGTGATTAATAGTTTTCCGTTGCTGTAAAATGTTTGTTTCATTTGACTGGATTTTGTTCAGAATCAGATTCTTTTTAGCCCCGATAGAAATGGAAATCCTTTTTAATGGGCTTTGTTTGACAAACAAAGCTCATTAAAAAGATTGAAGCGAATAGCGGGATTAGCTCCTAAAAAAAAGGATTGTTTTTTATTTCCTTATGTTTTCAATTAGATCTACCACCGCACTATGGGAAACAGCTTGGTTTTTAAAATGGTTTCTAATAGTGATTCGCTCGGCCTCAGTTGCATCAAATTGATTTAGGATGTTGTTTAAGTGCATTTTCATATGGCCATCCTGTATTCCTGTTGTTGTTAAGGAGCGCAATGCTGCAAAGTTTTGTGCTAGTCCTGCTACGGCTACAAATTGCATTAGTTCGCGTGCCGATGGGTTCTCGAGCATCTCTAGTGATAATTTTACCAGTGGATGCAAGGAAGTTAGACCACCTACAGTTCCTAATGCTAATGGTATTTCTAGCCAAAAGGTAAAGGTGTCATTCTCTATTTTTGCATGGGATAAACTGGTGTAGGTACCTGATTTTGCTGCATAGGCATGTATGCCAGCTTCGACTGCGCGAAAGTCATTACCGGTTGCTAGAACTACGGCATCTATGCCATTCATTATTCCTTTGTTGTGTGTAACGGCTCTAAAGGGTTCTACTTCGGCTATTTGAACTGCTTGAACGAAACGTTGAGCAAAGTCGAGCGGATTTTCAATATGTTTTTCTTGTAAATCGGCTATTGGGCAGGATACTTCGGCGCGAACGATGCAATTAGGTACATAATTTGAGAGTATACTCATGATGACTTGAATTTCCTTTTCGGATTCTGAGAAAAGGGAATAGTGGCTTGCTTCTTCTTTTAGTGTTTTAGCAAATTGTTCAAGACAGGAATTTATAAAATTGGCTCCCATGCTGTCTTTAGTTTCAAATGTAGCGTGGAGTTGATAGTAATTAGGAAGTAAATTTGTTTTGTCCTCAAGGGTGATGTCAAGAATTCCACCACCTCTTTTTTGCATATTTTTTGTGATGGCCTCTGTTTGAGTAAAGAACTTTTGCTTGGTGCTTACAAAAAACAATGCCAGTTTAGACGGATCTCCGTTGTACATAAAGTGTACTTGTCCTATTTTTTCGGTATTGATAACTGTTGCTTTGAAGCCGCCTCTCGTAGACCAAAATTTAGCAGATTTTGATGCTGCAGCAACTACTGAACTCTCTTCGATTGCCATAGGAATGGTGCTATACTTTCCGTTAATTAGGAAATTAGGAGCTACTCCAAGCGGAATATAGAAGTTTGTTATGGTGTTCTCGATGAATTCATCGTGTAGTTTTTGTATTTTTTCATCAGAATTCCAATAGTTCTTTAGCAATTTTATTGCTTCTGTTGGAGTCGAAAAATATTCTTTGGCAATCCAATCGATTTTTTCTTCTTTCGATAATTTAGAAAATCCTGCTACGGCGTTATTCATTCTCAATAGATTATATTATAATTAATTGCAAAGATACATTTTTAGCTGTTTCGATTTTAAATTTAGTAGCTGGAATAAAGGTCTTTTGGTTATTTGCTTTTAACTTTTAACATAACAAATGTTAGATAATTGTAAAATTTTCACTAAAATTGGGCTACTTTTTACATATCAATCAATAATATGAAGTCAAAACATTTTTCGGTCTTATTTTTATTTTTGTGTGTCAGTATTTTTGCACAACAAAAAATTACTGTTGAGCAAATTTATAATGGTACTTTTCGCGCTCAAGGAATGGATGCATTGCAGTCCTTAAAAAATACAAATCAGTATACTGTTCTCAATATGGATCGTGCCTCTAGAAGCATGCAAATTGATGTCTATGATTTTGCTACTTTAAAAAAGTCGGCCACTTTAATAGATACTAAAGATCATAAAGGTTTGCCATTGATCGATGGCTATACATTTGATGCTACCGAGAAAGCGATGTTATTGGCCTGCAATTCTAAACAAATTTTTCGCCATTCGTTTACAGCAGATTATTATTTGTATCAAATCGCTACAAAAGAATTAACTAAGTTATTCGATTTTCAAATTCAAGAACCCACTTTTTCGCCAGACGGAAAGAAGATTGCTTACGCGAGAGATAATAATTTATATGTTTACGACCTTGCATCTAAACAAACGACGCAAATTACCACAGACGGTAAAAAAAATGCGGTCATTAACGGTATTACTGACTGGGTTTATGAAGAGGAGTTTGCTTTTGTAAAAGCTTTTGATTGGAGTGCAGACAGTAAGAAGTTAGCTTACATACGTTTTGACGAAAGCGCAGTCCCAGAATTTTCGATGTCGATGTTTAATAAAGATTTGTACCCTACAGTAGAGACTTTTAAGTATCCAAAAGCGGGAGAAAAAAATGCAATTGTTTCCTTGCACCTGTTTGATGTTACTACCAAGGTTGCAAAAACAGTAGATTTAGGAAAGTACAATGATTTTTATATTGCAAGAATGCAGTGGACAAAAGATGCCAACGTACTATCGGCTCAGGTTTTAAATCGTCATCAGGATAATTTAGATTTACTTTTTATCGATGGGAATTCAGCAAATACTACTGTTGTACTTAATGAAAAGGACAAAGCTTATGTTGATGTTACAGATAACTTAACTTTTTTGAAAGACAATAGCTTTATCTGGACTAGTGAGAAAGATGGTTTTAATCATATCTATTTGTATGATAAGACAGGAAAGTTGAAAAACCAAGTTACTAGTGGGAAATGGGAAGTAACCGCATACTATGGTTTTGATGAAAAATCGAATACAGTTTTCTACCAATCTACAGAGAATGGTTCGATTAATAGAGCAATTTACAGTGTTGGTTTAAACGGTAAAGGTAAAAAAGCATTGTCTTCAAAAACAGGAACCAATGCAGCTACATTTAGTCCTAATTTTCAATATTTTATTACTAGCTTCTCTAGTGCAACTCAACCTACTCTCTATACACTAAATAATGCTAAAGATGGAAAGCAGTTGCAGGTGATACAAGATAACGCTGCACTAACAGCTAAGGTAAAAGGATTTGATTTACCTACGAAAGAATTTTTTGTTCTTAAAACGGATAAAGGAAATGAATTGAACGCATGGATGATTAAACCAAAAGATTTTGATCCTTCTAAAAAATATCCTGTATTTATGTTCCAGTATTCAGGTCCAGGCTCACAACAAGTTGCAAATACTTGGTCAAGTTCAAACGACTATTGGTTTATGATGTTAACGCAACAAGGCTATATTGTTGCCTGTGTAGATGGAAGAGGAACTGGATATAAAGGTGCCGATTTTAAAAAAGTTACTCAGTTAGAATTGGGGAAATACGAAGTAGAAGACCAAATAGATGCTGCAATGGTTATAGGGAACTACCCTTATGTTGATAAAGCGCGAATAGGTATTTTTGGATGGTCGTTTGGAGGTTTTATGGCTTCTAATTGTATCCTTAAAGGGAATGATGTCTTTAAAATGGCAATAGCTGTAGCACCTGTAACTAACTGGAGATTTTACGACAGTATTTATACGGAGCGTTACATGCAAACACCGCAAGAAAATGCAAGTGGATATGATGAGAATTCACCAATTAATCATGTAGAGAAATTAAAAGGAAAATACCTTTTAATTCACGGAAGCGGTGATGACAATGTGCACGTGCAAAACTCTATGCAAATGATGGAGGCCTTAATTCAGGCTAATAAACAATTTGATTCACAAATTTATCCAGATAAAAATCACGGTATTTACGGAGGAATGACAAGAATTCAGTTGTACAATAAAATGACAAATTTCATTAAAGAGAACTTATAATATGACAAACACAGCAGCGGCTAATCAAACATTTTTTGGCCACCCTAAGGCACTTTTTATTCTGTTTTTTACAGAAATGTGGGAGCGGTTTTCTTTTTACGGAATGAAAGCACTACTTATTTTCTATTTAACAAAATACCATCTTTTTTCTGATGACTCAGGTAATTTATTAATCGGAAGTTATGCCGCGTTGGTATATGCCGTACCGGTAATTGGTGGATTTATAGCTGATAAGTATTTAGGTTTTAGGAAAGCTATCGTTTTTGGAGGTATAATGCTTGTTCTTGGACATATAGGAATGGCTTATGAAGGTAATGCTGCTACTGAATCGATAACCGGTGAGATTACGAGAGATAATGTCGCACTACAAATTTTTTATTTTTCACTTTCGTTGATCATAGTAGGTGTTGGTTTTTTAAAGGCCAATATATCCTCTTTAGTGGGAGAGTTGTACGTCAAAGGCGATAAACGAAGAGATTCTGGATTTACTATTTTCTACATGGGAATAAATCTTGGTTCGTTTTTAGCAACGCTAATATGTGTTTGGCTTGGAGAAAGCTACGGTTGGAGCTATGGATTTGGTGCTGCTGGAGTCGGGATGTTCTTTGGTTTGATTACATTTATATCTGGTCGAAAATTATTACTGGGTAATGGCGAGTCTACTAATCCTGCCTTTTTAGAAAAGAAGACGGTTGGTATAAAAAACGAATATTTGATTTATTTGTTTAGTGTATTATCCGCTTTGTTATTTTGGCAGATGGTTCAAAATCATACCGCAGTTTCTATTTCTTTGCAAGTTGCAGGAGGGGTTTCTTTTCTTTACATTTTGTATTACTCCATAACTCAATTAGATGGTAAAGCTAGACAGCAACTAATTGCATTAACAATATTAATCGTTTTTACAATAGTGTTTTGGGCCTTGTTTGAACAAGCTTACACATCGATGAATTTGTTTGCAGACCGAATTTTAGATCGTACAATCTTTGGAGTTGAAGTTTCGGCGGGTCAATTTTTAAGCTTTAATGCATTGTTTATAATTTTGCTTGCGCCGGTTTTTGCTTGGATTTGGCCAGCTTTAGGTAAATATAATCCTAATACAGCTGTCAAATTTGCATTAGCGTTAGCATTAGTTGGACTCGGTTTTGGTGCCTTGGTAATGGGTATTAATATTTCAGGTGCTGGAAAAGTTGCAGCAATTTGGTTAATTTTGGCTTACTTCTTGCATACCTGTGGAGAGCTTTGTCTTTCTCCAGTTGGACTTTCTGCGGTGACTAAATTATCACCGGTTAAAATTGTTGGTTTTATGATGGGAGTTTGGTTCTTGGCGACAGCAAGTTCAGAGTTTATTGCTTCGGTCCTAGCGAATATTGCATCTGTTGATACATCAAACGGTTTGGCTCCGGACTTAAACATAGCAAAAGAAAGTTACTTGGAATTATTCCAGTATTTATTTTATACTGGTTTGGGATTTGGTCTTTTGCTATTGGTTATCTCTCCGTTGATTAAAAAATTAATGCACGGTGTTGATAAGGAATTAAACAACTAACAGCTAATACAAATTAAT
>TARA_R110002126_G_scaffold110208_2_pt1 | contig 13873 bp, 14 predicted proteins | sample TARA_R110002126 | Tara Oceans TARA_R110002126 (sample SAMEA4397536) | marine metagenome | biome: Polar Biome; feature: [DCM] deep chlorophyll maximum layer (ENVO:01000326); material: water (ENVO:00002006), including particulate matter (ENVO:01000060) such as... | depth 30 m
TCAACGCGAATCGGCCGGTACTCTCGCCACCGGAGAGCACCGGTGCTAGCCTTTGCCGGCACCCCTCAGGAGACCGGTTCGTGCCATCCACAACCAATGCCTTGCTGTTCGCCCGCGCGAGCCTTGCCGTCATCTTTATCTGGTTTGGTGCGATGGGTTTCACGCCGGTTGGCGAAGCCATTGCAGGCTCGTGGATCAGCGGTCATGCCTTCCTGTCGGGACTTGAAGACCAGGCCGCCTCTGCCGCCCGGGCGCTGGGGATTTACCAGATCGTGATGGCGGTGCTGATTGGCGCGCCGCTGCCGCTGGGCAGTTTCCGCCGCATCGGTTTCGTCCTGCTGGGGATATTCGCTGGCCTGGCGGTGACGGCGCTGGTGACCAATCCGGTCTGGCTCGCGGCCGAGGGCGGATTTCCGGCGATCGGGTCGGGGCAGGGCATTTTGAAATACATCGCCATTCTGGGCCTGGCCCTGTGGGCCGGCAGTTTCGACAATTCGCGGATATTCTCAAACCGGACCAGCAAGACCCGCGCGATCAGCCTGCCGGTGATGTGGTGCGGACTGTTTATCGTGCTGGTCTGGATCGGCTTGATGAAATTCACCGCTGCCGAAGCGGCCGGTATCACGCCGTTGATTGCCAGCAGCCCGCTGTTTTCCTGGATGCAGGCCTTCATCCCCGATCGCGTGATCTCGGGTCTGATCGGGGTGATCGAGCTGTTCACCGCGCTGGCTTTGCTGGGTTATTGGTTCAATCCGCGCCTGTTCCGGATCGGTCTGTTGATGTCGATCATCACCTTCGTGCTGACGTTGTCATTCCTGGTCACCTATCCTGGAGCCTGGGACGCGGATCTCGGTGGTTTCCCGGCGCTCTCGCGCAGCGGTCATTTCCTGCTGAAGGACCTGGCCCTGCTGGCGGTCTGCTTCGCTTTCATCACCGAAACGCGGGTGCGGCGCTACCGCTAGGCCGCCGCCCGGCCCGTTACCAGCTGTCTTCGAATACGCGCAGGAAATTGCCGCCGAGCACCTTCTCGACCACGGTTTCGCCATAGCCATGGGCGAGGAGTTCCTCGGCGATCCGCCGCATGCGCTGCGGACCATTGAGTCCGGTCACAAAGGGGGGCGGCCCTTCGCCAGGGGCGGCAATCCCGGTCTCGCGCCGGTGGACGATGCTGGCATTCCAGTCCTCCATCGCCCCGGGCGAGGTGTCGAATTCCAGCATCAGGGCGTCGCTGCCAATGCCGACATGTTCGGTGCCGCAGATATCAAGCGCATGGAGGAGGTGGCGCATATAGTCGGCCAGCGTCTGTTGCTCGAGGCCCGGCGTCAGATAGGCCAGCTCATACAAGCCGACGACCCCGCCCTGGTCGGCGATCGCCCGGAGTACCGCGTCCGACCGATTTCGTGGATGATCATAGACGCCCTTGCAGCCGGCATGGGACAGCATAACCGGACGGTTGGACGCGGCGATGATGTCGAGCGTGGAGCGGTCATTGGAATGGCTGGCATCAATGGTGACGCCGACGGCATTCATCGTGTTGACGGCGCGATGCCCCGATTCGCTGAGGCCGGCCGTTTCATCCGCAACCATCACGCCGGAGGCCCAGGGCGAACTCCCGTTATAGGAGAGCTGCATCGAGCGCACGCCCAACCGATGGAAGAAAGGGATACGTTCGATATCGCCTTCGAACATGGTGGCGGCTTCAAACGCATAGATGATGCCGATGCGCCCACTCGCCTTTGCGCCCGCGATATCCGACACCTGCAAGACCGGCAGATAGTGCGCCGCATGACGGGTGATCTCATTGCTGATCCAGCCGATATGGTCGACCGCACCTTCGAAGCCGGCTCCTGATCCGCCGAGACTGTATTTGACGGCGGTCAGACCTGTCGCGCTTAATTGCCGACCGAAGGCCTCGTCCTCCGGGTTGCTTTCGAACGCCGGCAGCATATTGCCATTGATCACCGTGGCGCGCGCCATCAGGGCGTCAAGCCGGGCCGGATCCGCCCGGCTCGTGAAGGGAAGGGCCGGTGCGGCGAGCGCCGCCGTGCCAGCCATCAGGAAGTTGCGGCGGTGCAGTGGGAGGTTGGTCATTGCAGATCCTTGAACAAGCGGGCATTTACGTAGGCGCCTACATATATCCACGCGACCGAGCTCCGTCATGTCCGAAACCCTAAGGATCCGTCATGTCCGAAACTGACTATATCCGCGATCGCGGCAGCCGCGCCCTCGGCGCGAGACTGCGCCGCATATCCGAAGCGATCGATCTGGATGCGACCCGATGCTATGCGCTGACCGGATTGAAATTCGAGCAGCGCTGGTTCGGCACGCTGAACCAGCTCCGGCTCAAAGGACGGATGTCGGTGGGTGAGATTGCCGCCGTGCTGGGCGTCACTCATGTCTCGGTCAGCCAGGCGCGCAAATCGCTCGAACTGAACGGGCTGATTGCCGCAGAGGCCGACCCGCGCGACGGCCGGCGGACATTGCTGGCGCTGACGGCTGCGGGTGAGGCGCTTGTCGACCGTTTGAATCCGCTATGGGAGAGTTTCGAGGCCGTGGCCGCGGAAATCGAGGCGGAGGCGGGCGGCGTGATCGCGGCTCTGGAGCGGCTTGAAAACAGCCTGAAGCGGCAATCATTCCAGGACCGCGTACGCAGTCGATTCGAGGCGGATCAGTAGAAAACGGCCATGGTAGCGCCCGCCGGCGCTCCGCTTGCCGCAGATTTCCTGCGTAACCTTGTGAAACTTCGTTCACAACACCTGCGCAATGACGCCCTTTGCTTGACGGTAACCCGGACGCACATACTCTGGTGAAAACCAATCGGGAGAATTGGCCTATGGGAGTATTCACCAGCATCACGCGTGAAGCCGGGTTTTTGACGGCGATGCTGCGCGTGCTCGGTCAGATCAAGAAGGTCGGGCCGGCGTCAGGCCTGCGCGTGCCCGATCATATCGAAAAGACCGTGGATCGTTTCGCGGACCGTCCGATGGCGCTCACCGATGAGGGTGAGGTCAGCTATGCGGCGTTCGACGCCTATGCCAATCGAGTCGCTCACTGGGCCCTGGAACAGGGTATGAAGCCCGGCGAGACCGTTGCGCTCTTCATGTCCAACCGCTGGGAATATATCGCCGTCTGGTTCGGCCTGTCCAAGGTCGGTCTGGTGACTTCGCTGATCAATAACCAGCTGCAGGGCAATTCCCTCGCGCATTGCCTGACGATTGGCGAGACACGCCATTCCATTGTCGAGGCGTCGCTGGCTGACGCCTATATGTCCGCCGAAGCGGCCGGCAATGTCGAGGCTCAGGCCTGGTGCGTCGATGGCGAATTTGCCGGCTCGCGCGATTTCAACGCGGCGCTGCAGCGTCAGAGCGATGCGCGGCCTGATCCATCGGTGCGCGCATCGGTCAAATCGTCCGAGCCGGTGCTGAAAATGTTCACCAGCGGCACGACCGGTCTGCCCAAGGCGGCGCTGATGACGCATGTGCGGGCGCTATATTATCTCAACATTTTCGGTATCGCAGCCAAATGCACAGACCGTGACCGCATGATGATGGTGCTGCCGCTCTACCACGCGACCGGCGGGCTGTGCGGCGTCGGCTGTGCGCTCTCCTTTGGCGGGGCGCTGGTGATCCGGCCAAGATTCTCCGCCTCCGCCTTCTGGCCCGATACGGTGAAATTCGGCGCGACCCTGTTCATGTATGTCGGGGAGCTCTGCCGCTTCCTGGTCAACTCGCCCGAAGTGCCCGAGGAGCATCAGCACACACTGCGCTGTGCGATCGGCAATGGCATGCGCCGCGATGTCTGGGAACAATTCCAGGAACGGTTCAAACTGCCGCAAATCGTCGAATTCTACGGGTCGACCGAAGGCAATGTCGGTCTCGTCAATGCCACCAACCAGCCCGGCGCCATCGGGCGGGTGCCGTCCTACCTGCGCAATCGCTTCAATATCGATCTGGTCAAGTTTGACCTTGAGAGCGAAATGCCGCTGCGCGGCGCCGACGGGCATTGTGTCGTGTGTGCGCCCGATGAAGTCGGTGAGGCCATCGGCCGGATCGATCCCGAGGATGCCCGCTTCCGCTTTGACGGTTATGGCAGCGAGGAAGACACCGAGAAGAAGATCCTGCGGAATGTCTTCAAACCCGGCGATGCCTGGTTCCGCACCGGCGATCTGATGACGCGCGACCGGCTGGGATATTATTATTTCGTCGACCGTGTCGGCGATACCTATCGCTGGAAATCGGAGAATGTCTCGACCGGTGAAGTCGCCGAGGCGCTCAATTTCGACGGCATCGAGCAGGCCAATGTCTATGGCGTCGAGGTCCAGGGCCATGCGGGTCGGGCCGGGATGGCGGCGCTGGTGGCCGGCCATCATGTGGTCGATCTGGAAGCACTGCACGACCATATTCACCGGGCCCTGCCGGCCTTCGCGCGTCCGCTTTTCCTGCGGCTGCAGGAGCAAACCGATACGACCGGCACCTTCAAGCTGCGCAAGGTCGAGCTGGTCAAGGAGGGCTTCGATCCGGATCAAATCGAGGATCCGCTCTATATTGATCATCCGGTGATCGGCAAATATGTCCGGCTGACGCGCGAACTCTATGAGCAGATCGTGGACGGGCGGTTGCGGGTATGACGGCGCCGGCCGTCACCGCGGCGGATATCCGCAAATTCTGGTTCGACGAGGCCGGGCCGGCTGCCTGGTATCGAGTCTCCCCGGAATTCGATGCCCGGATGCGGCGGCGTTTCGCAGCCAGTGTCGAGTGCGAGGCGGCTGTGCTGCGCGCCGGTGAACATCCCTGGCAGGATGAGGCCGAAGGTGCGCTGGCCCTGATCCTCCTGCTCGACCAGTTTCCGCGCAATATCTGGCGCGGTTCCGGCAAGGCTTTTGCCTTCGATGCGCTTGCCCGCCAGGTCGCGCGCACCATGATCGAGCGCGGCTTCGACTGGGCCGTCCCCGAAGAGCAACGGGCTTTTGTCTATATGCCTTTCATGCATTCGGAAGCCCTGGACGATCAGGATTATTGCGTCGAGCTGGCGGCCGAGAGACTGACCTCACAGGGTACGCATGATCACGCCGTCAAGCATCGCGACGTCATCCGCCGCTTCGGTCGTTTCCCTTATCGCAATGAGGCATTGCAGCGCGAAACAACATCGGAAGAAGCCGGCTATCTCCAGGGCGGCGGTTATGCACCGGGCCGGATCGACTCGGCAAAAAAGACCTGAGGGCAGACCTGACCGCGGGTGCGCGATCCGGGTGATCTTCAAGTCATTGTAATTGTATCACAATTTGAACGCGGCATCTGGCCCCGGGCTTGCTGATACTCTGGCAAGACTTCAATGCTCCGGAGAGCCCGCTCATGACGCCGCACGTCCATATCACCGTCGAAGACATCCGCCAGATCGCCTGGACCCTGGTCGATCTGCACGGGCCACAGGCCATCGGCTATGCCGATGAGGCGGTGCTCGATCTCGACGGGCAAGGCAAGGTCGAGGGCGCTGACGCCTGGCGCGCCCTGCGCTCGGTGATGGAAGATGCCCTGGCCGGGCGGCTGGGCCGTACCGGTTCGCTGTCGATCCACTAGCGCTACGCGCCCGCGGCAATCTATCCGTTTGCGGCCCGAAACGGCTGTGCTAACTCGGGGCCATGGACACTTCTCCCTGGACACGGGCGCTCAGCAAGTTCGGTCTCGACGACCCGTTTGAGCCGGGCCGCACCGCGACGCATATGCGCAAGGCCTTGCGCGATGCCGCACCGCATCTCGATGTCACGCCGCCGCCGGTCGAGGCCGTGCGCGAGTTGACGATTCCCGGTCCGGACGGCGCAATGCCGGCGCGGCTGTATATTCCCAATGGGTCGACGGCGCCGGCGCCTTGCCTGCTCTTTTGCCATGGCGGCGGCTATGTCATCGGTGATCTCGACAGTCATGACGCGCTGTGCCGCCGCCTGGCGGCGATCAGCGGTGTGCGGGTGCTGGCGGTCGATTACCGCCTGGCGCCGGAGCATCTTTTCCCCGCAGCGACCGATGATGTCCTCGCGGCCTTTGATTGGCTGGCCGGTGAGGGCGCTGATATTGTCGGCGCCGACCCCGCACGGCTTGCCGTTGCAGGCGATTCAGCCGGGGGCGGGCTTGCAGCGATGCTGGCGCAGGCCCGGCGCAGGCAATTGCGTTTTCAGCTGCTGATCTATCCGTTGATGCAAATGGTCGAGCGCCGTAAATCCAGGCTCAAGGCCCTGGAAGGGCATATCTTTTCCGCCATAACGCTGGATCAGATCGCGCGCTATTATTTCGCCGATGAAAGCGAGGCCAGCGACAAACGCGCCTCGCCGCTGCTCGAGGATGACCTGGCCGGATTGCCGCCGGCCTATATCGCTGCGGCCGAACTCGATCCGTTGATGGATGAGGGGCAAGCCTATCGTGACCGGATGATCGCCGCTGGTGTGCCGGTTAGCTATACGCTGGGCAAAGCCTTGCCGCATGGCTATTTCAACCTTACCGCAATCCTGCCGGGAGCCCGCGCCTTGATCGACAAGGCGGCGCTGGCGCTCGGCGATGCCCTGCGCGACTGAGCCATTTGCGTTTTGCGCGGCAAGTGCTTAGCTCGTCACCATGTCGAACAAAACGCCCTACACGCCCGATCCGCGCTTCATGGCTCTGGGCCCTGATTTTTCCGACCCGGTTGAGCCCGCCGCCTTCCCGAAAGCCATTGAGCGCTTCTGGAACGGGCGCTGGGCGGCTGCGACCGGGCTGGAGACGCTCAATGCAGCGGCCCGGATCGCGCATTTCCAGCGCTTTGAACCCTTGCCGGGCAATCAGCCCGAGCCCTTGGCGATGCGCTATCACGGGCATCAATTTCGCCATTACAATCCGCAGATCGGCGATGGTCGCGGCTTTTTGTTTGCGCAATTGCGCGACGGGCAGGGGCGTCTGCTCGATCTGGCGACCAAGGGTTCCGGCCAGACGCCCTGGTCGCGCGCCGGCGATGGGCGCCTGACGCTGAAGGGCGCGGTGCGCGAAATCCTCGCGGCGCAATTGCTTGAAGCGCTCGGCGTGTACACATCCAAACTCTTCGCCGTATTCGAGACCGGCGTGCCCTTGCAGCGTCATGACGAGCCGTCGCCGACGCGCTCGGCCGTGATGACGCGGCTGGGGCATTCCCATTTGCGCTTTGGCAGCTTCCAGCGTCAGGCCTATGAGCAAAGCCCGGAACGGATCAATGCGCTGATCGATCACGCCATCGCAGAATATTACCCGGCGCTGGCCGGGAGCGAGGATCGCCCGGCGGCGCTGCTCGAAGCGGTGGTCGCGGCGAATGCCCGCCTGGCGGCGAGCTGGATGGCGGCGGGCTTTGTGCACGGCGTGCTCAATACCGATAATCTCAATCTGACCGGCGAAAGTTTCGATTACGGGCCCTGGCGTTTCCTGCCGCATTATGATCCCGGTTTCACCGCGGCCTATTTCGACGAGAGCGGTCTTTACGCCTATGCGCGCCAGCCCGAGGCGGTGTTCTGGGCGCTGCAGCAATTGGCCGGCGCCTTGTCGCTGGCGGGCGAGCGCGAGAGCCTTGAGGCGGCGCTCAATACATTCCCGGCGCTCTATCGGCAGGCCTTGCTGGACATGTTCCTGGCCCGGTTCGGAATCGCCTCGCGCGGTGACGGGAATGACGAAGCCATGCTGCGCGCTTTCCTCGCCTTCATGCTCGCCTCGCGCCTGCCCTGGGAGGCGGCGTTTTTCGACTGGTTTGGCGGACCGGCTTCGCAGGACCGGGCCATGCAGGGGCCGCGCAGCGCGGCCTATGCTGGCGAGGCCTTCGAGGCCTGGCACGGCTTGCTGATCCAGCACGAAGCGGTGCGTCCGGAGCGGCTGGAGCACGCTTATTTCGCGCGGGCTGAACCGGTGGCGATGACGATTGATGTCGTCGAGGCGATCTGGGCCCGGATCGCCGGGGAGGATGACTGGTCGGCGCTTGATGCGGCATTGGCCGATATCGAGCTGGCGCGGCAGGGTTATGATCTGGGCCGGGATGATCAGGGGGCGGGCCGGACCGGGTTTTTGCCATGAGCCTTGATCTCCTCACCTCGCCCTTGCTGGCCGGCGAGAGCGGCCTGGTGCACGCCTTCACGACAAGGGCCGGCGGGGTCAGCGAAGGGCCCTATGCGAGCCTCAACATGACGCGGTCGCGCGGCGATAGCGCTGAGCATGTTGCGACCAATCGGGGCCGCGTGCGCGAGGCGCTGGGGCTGGACCATCTCGCCTTCGCGATCCAGGTGCATGGCAATGCGGTGGTGCGCGTGGACGGGCCACCGAAGGGTGATCAGGCGGCCGGTGAGGCCGATGCGATGATCTCCGATAAGCCCGGGATTGGCCTGGTGTGCCAGACGGCGGATTGCACACCGATCCTGATCCTTGATCCCAAACGCCGCGCCGTCGCCGCGATCCATTCCGGCTGGCGCAGCACGGTGCTCGATATTGTTGGCGAGACGATTGCCGCGATGGCCCGCGAATATGGCAGCGAGCCGGGCGATCTGATCGCGGCGATCGGGCCTTCGATTTCGGCGGACAATTACCGGGTCGGGCCGGAAGTGGTGGCGCAATTTGAAGCCGTTTTCGCCGATGCGGGCGGCATTCTCTCCGCGCGCGACGATGAGGGTGGAGCGCAGCTTGATGTCGGCGAGGCTTGCCGGCGCCAACTCCTCAAGGCCGGGCTTCGGGCGGAAAAAATCGAGCGGTCTCAACTGTGTACCTATGCCGAAGAGGCCCGTCTCTTCTCGGCGCGCCGCGCGCATCACCGCGGGCAGAGCGGGATTTTCGGCGGCCAGGCGGGGATTATCGGCCTGCGCTGAGGGCGGCGGCTTTCATCGCCCGGCGCAGCACCCTAGATTGACCGCAAATCGCACCCAAAAGGATATCCCCATGCCCGCATCCCTTGGCTATGCCGCCTCTGCGCCCGACGCTGCCCTGGCACCGATCCGTTTTGACCGGCGCGAGCCCGGCGCGGGCGAGGTGCTGATCGAGATCGAATATTGCGGCGTTTGCCATAGCGATATTCACCAGGCGCGCGGCGAATGGGGCAATACGCTTTACCCGTGCGTGCCCGGCCATGAAATCATCGGCACGGTGACGGCGGTCGGCGAGGGCGTCGCCAAATTCAACACCGGCGACAGGGTCGGCGTCGGCTGCATGGTCGATAGTTGCGGCACCTGCGAGAGCTGCCATGACGGGCTGGAGCAATATTGCGAAACCGGCATGACCGGCACCTATAATGGCCGCCTGGCTGATGGCAGCCACACCTTCGGGGGCTATTCCCAGCGCCTGACGGTGAAGGAGGACTTCGTTCTGCGCCTGCCCGAGGGCATGGATCCGGCCGGGGCGGCGCCGCTCCTGTGCGCCGGGATCACGACGTTTTCGCCGCTGCGGCACTGGAAGGTCGGACCGGGCCAGCGTGTTGGCGTCGTCGGCCTGGGCGGGCTGGGCCATATGGGCGTCAAGCTGGCGGCTGCGATGGGCGCCGAAGTGGTGCTCTTCACCACCTCGCCGGGCAAGGCGGAGGACGCCAAACGGCTCGGTGCGAGCCAGGTGGTGATCTCGAAAGACCGCGATCAGATGAAGGCCATGCGCGGCCAGCTCGATTTCATCCTCAACACGGTGGCGGCATCACACAATCTCGATCCCTTCCTCGATTGCCTGAAACGCGATGGCACGATGGTGATGGTCGGTGTGCCCGAAGTGGCGCATCCATCGCCCTCGGTGGGCCGTTTGATCGGACGCCGGCGCTCCATTGCCGGCTCCCTGATCGGCGGTATCGCCGAGACCCAGGAGATGCTCGATTTTTGTGGGCAACACGGCCTGGTCTCCGATATCGAGATCATCGCGATGGACGGCATCAATGAAGCCTATGAGCGGATGCTGAAAAGCGATGTGAAATACCGTTTCGTGGTCGATATGGCGACGCTGAAATAGGCGCGGACACGACAGTTGTTCTGTCGCTGAAATCATTGTCTGCCAGTCTGTCATTCTCTCGACCGGCGTGCGGATCAGCCTTGCAGGGCAGGGGAATTCGGGTTGTGCGCGGATGACAGACAGGCTGTCACCCTGTCACGCACTGTCATGCGAGCGTCCGCCATTGCGGGCGGGGATATTGCGGGGGCCGACGATGTCAAAGAGCCAAATTTCGCGCCGATTATAGCCCGGCGCCCGGCCGCGTGGATAAGCCGGCGCGCGAGCCCTCGCGGAGCCGTCACCAAAAACCCCATGCCGAGATCCCGCCATCGGGGTCCAGCGCTGTCAAGGCGCATGCCCGCTACGCGGCGGCCTCCGGCCGGCCTTGACAGCGCTGGACCCCGATGGCCCCCTGCTGGCAAGCGGTTTATGGGATGGTCTGGCGCCGGGGGGCGCCGTGGTGGGGACGGGGGATGTGCCGAGGGGGCATTGGGCGCAATCCTGCATTGCCGGGGGGGCTCCGAAGCTGGATAGAGTTTGCCTTAGGATAAGGTGGCTGCGCGTCCGCAAGTTTAAGGGCCAGTCAGGGGAGCCGATTGGAGCGTTGTCCCAATGTTTCTTTATCCCGGGGAAAGCTGGAGCAGGCGATGCGACTCTTGATAATTGCCGTGGGAATGTTGGTGGTGGCCGGGTGCGAAGAGCGCGCTCGGTATCAAACCTTGGAAATTTCTCGTGGGACTGTGATGCAAACCGATACTCGTACCGGCAGTGTTCGATTGTGTAGGATTGTTTCACCGAGCTATTCTGCGCAAAATGTTTCGGAACTTGATGTTGAATGCGGTGAATGGCGGGAGCCTGCCTGAGCTTGTAGCGGCTACGCTCTCTGGGCGCGCAACCAATGAATGCGCAGATGGGGTGCCTTACGGCACAGTTCAGGGCGGCCTGACTGCCGGCTGCCAGTTAGGGAGGGGGCCGTGCTTAAGCGCTGGATTGATAGCTGGGCGCGGAATGCCCAGAAGCGGGAGGCTGAGCAGTTTCACTTAATGCTGCGGGGAGCCAACGACGAGGTTGCTAGCCTAGCGTTGGCATCCGCAATAGTTTGGGCGGAAGTGCTGCAGCAGCGTAACATCGATATGTATTCAGTCTCTGAGTGGGCCTTGTACGAGCCGTTGATGCCGGTGGAGCTCGGGAAGCTGATAAGAAAAGTGCAGGCTACCGAACCGGAACATGCTGTTGGCTTGATGGTATGGCTGCACACATTGCGTGGGGCTATGGACCCGGAACTCCGTCACGGTGCACGGGAGATCTGGCGGGAGCTCCAGCGAGGGGCCATCAATGCGGTCGACGCGGCCTGCGAGATCGCCCGCGTCAGGCACTCTATGGAACTTGCTGATCCAACGACTGCCCCTCCGGCGGATTTTGAGACGCTGCGTTAGCGCTGCCACCCGCTCCGCCCCGGACGATGTCCGGCGCACCTCCCCCATCAAGGGGGAGGAGGTCGCACCCCTCACCGACGTCGAGCGCGACATCTACGACGCCGGGCTCGTGGGCACGTTGAAATCCATCCATGACGATATCGATGCCGCGGTGTTCGAGGCCTATGACTGGCCGTCCGGTCTCGATGACGAGGCGATCCTGGAGCGGCTGGTGGCGCTCAATCTGGAGCGTCATGCAGAGGAAAGCCGCGGGCTGATCCGCTGGCTGCGTCCCGATTTCCAGATCCCGCGCTTTGCGCCCAAGGGTACACGGGCGGCGCAGGACGATCTCGATCTCGGCGAGACGGCGGCACTCGCCGCGCCCGGCGAGAAACTGCCCGCCTTCCCGGCCGGCGACCGCAAGGCCCAGGCCCGCATCGTGCGCGAATTGCTCGAGGCCGCCCATGGCCCCGTCAGTGCCGATACGCTGGCGCGCCGCCTCGCCGGCAAGAATACCCGCGCCAAGATCACCCGCGTCCGCGACATGCTCGACGTGATGGAAGCGCTCGGCCAGGCCGAGACGGACGAGGCCGGGCGGTATTTTGTGGGCGGGTGATGGCGGGGGCTGGCGATTGTGGGCTGGCTCAACGGACGGGCAGGCCCCGCAAACGCCTGATGCGGATGCGGTGCGCGTCAGCCAGTCCGGGCCTCGGCAAAATCATTCCGGTTCCCGGGGCGGCGATCGGCGCGCGCGCTTTGCGCCGAACGTTCGCGTCGCCCGGGGCGGCAATCGATCCGCCTGCCCCAACGGGCCGCCGCGGCTCCCGGGGTGGTATTATTCGAGATTGCGTAAATCGGGTTTACTGTTATCGGTAGCGCTTCAACTTGATCCTTTGGGGGAAATTCATGAACAAGATCATTCTTGCCGTTTGTGCGGCATCGACCGTCCTGGCCGGATGCGGCACCATCACACGTGGGTCCAATGACACCTGGGTGGTCGAGACCGATCCGCCAGGCGCGACGGTCATGACGTCGAACGGGTATCAGTGCCAGAGCACGCCCTGCGCCATCAAGATGCCGCGACGCTCTGAATTCGTCGCGACCGTCGAGCGCAATGGCTATGAGACTGTCACCGTGAATGTGACGCACCAGGTCTCCGGCGCCGGCGGCGCATCGATGGCGGGCAATGTCCTTGTCGGCGGTCTGATCGGGGCGGCTGTCGATGCCGGTACCGGTTCGATGCATGATCTCGTGCCCAACCCGGTTCACATCAATCTTGTCCCGCTGGCCGCCAGTCCAGCGGCGCCGGTTGCCGCGCCTGCTCCTGTTGCCCCGGCCGACAGCGAGGCCGCTCCGTCGACCCGATAGCCGGCGATTGGGATAGATGCGGGCCAGTTCCGCCCGGTGCGAAACACTGGTCCCCGATGCCGGGGTCTTGCCAGCGTCGCGCCGGGTGGGTCTGGCCCGTTTTCATGTGGCTGTGCCGCCACGGCCAGCCCGCCTTCGCCCTCGCGGGCCAGGGCGAGGCATCCTCAGCTCGATCTGGCGGTGGGCCTGCCCGGCCGAAGCTCGTGCAGCGTAAGGGGGGCAGCCCGCTCGATCTGGCGCTTGGCCTGCCCGGCCGAAGCTCGCGCAGCGAGCGAAGGATGGTGGCCCCGGCGCGATTCGAACGCGCGACCTACAGATTAGGAATCTGTTGCTCTATCCGACTGAGCTACGGGGTCAGCTTGCGGGTCTTCCTGATATAGCCGGGCGGTGAAGGCAAGCCCCGGGCGTCAGGCGATGGATTTCAGCAGGGCGTTGATCTCATCCTTGAGGACCATGCGGCGCTTGCGCATGTCGGTCATCTGGTCGTCGGAGGTCGGCTCGACATTGGTCTCGGCGCGGTGAATATCGCGGTTCAGGGCATGATAGGCGTCGGCGAGCTTCTGGAAGTGCGCGTTGCCGGCCTTCAATTCATGCAATTGCTCTGCATATTCAGGGAAATCGGCTGCGAGTTCGTGGGGGGTATGGCTCATCATGATCCTCCTGCAGGTCACCTGCGTTTTTCGATGCCGGGAGCTTGCCCGAGAACGGGGGGGCGTGACAATTCCGCGGCACAGGTCGGGGCGTTGGCCCGGCGCCTGGCGCCCGCCCGATATCCGGCGCGGCCGCGGCCATGAAAAAGGGCGGCAGGCTTGTCGCCGGCCGCCCGAATTCCCTGGTCCTTCGCGGTGGGCTCAGTGGGCCCGGTCACGCAGGCGATTGAGCTGCTGCGAGACTTCGCGGGTGGCCAGCGTCATCTGGTCGACGGCTTCCTTGCCGCGGGCGACAGAGACGCCGGAGCCGCGGACGCCGTCGAGGATTTCCTTGACCTCATTGTCGAGCGAGGCGATGCGTGCGGCGATGTCTTCGGTCGCCTTGGCGGTCTGGCCGGCCAGCGCCTTGACCTCGCCGGCGACGACGGCAAAGCCGCGGCCGGCTTCACCGGCACGGGCCGCCTCGATCGTGGCGTTCAGCGCCAGCAGATTGGTCTGGCTGGCGATC
>TARA_R110002126_G_scaffold64237_1_pt1 | contig 13827 bp, 9 predicted proteins | sample TARA_R110002126 | Tara Oceans TARA_R110002126 (sample SAMEA4397536) | marine metagenome | biome: Polar Biome; feature: [DCM] deep chlorophyll maximum layer (ENVO:01000326); material: water (ENVO:00002006), including particulate matter (ENVO:01000060) such as... | depth 30 m
TTTTGTGGTTACAGGGAGTAATTCAACTGCCACCGCTTGTACTATAACTGTTATTCTTCGTAGGACAGCCTAATGCCTTCAATGACGTTACTAGAACTAACACAGGACATATTATCTGATTTAGACTCAGATAATGTATCAGATATTTCTGATACTGTAGAAAGTACACAAGTAGCTCAAATAATAAAAACATCATACTATAATCTAATTGATGGGAAAGATTGGCCTCAATTAAAAAAGTTTATCCGACTAGAGGCTGCTACTGCTGCTAGACCTACTCACATGAAAATACCAGATAGTGCTATTGACATTGAATGGGTTAAATATAATACTAAGACAGCAGCAGATACTTATGATAAATATATAGATATAAAATATAAAACTCCTAAAGAATTTGTAGATCTAATAGCAGTAAGAAAAAGCGATGATGCAACTGTAGATGTTGTTGTAGATGCTACTGGAGTTTCTCTAAATATTAATAATGATGCTGCTGCTACTTTTTATACATCATTTGATGATGAGTATTTAATCTTTGATTCTTATGATTCAGCTATAGATACTACTAATATGCAACAAAGTAAATCACAATGTTTTGGTAAAGTACAGCCCACATGGTCTGCTACTAATACTTTTACTCCTGATTTACCATCACAAGCATTTAGCTATCTTTTAGCTGATGCAAAGACTGCAAGTTTTGTAATATTGAAACAAAGTGAGAATCCAATTGCAGCAGCACAATCTCAGATTCAAAGAAGAAGAATGTCTCAAGAGGCATTCAGAGTAAGTAATGGAATTAACTTCGCAGGTTTTGGAAGAAAGGGGAAAAAATACTAGTGAAAACTGAAATTAAAAAGAAGAAGCCAGTAGCTAAGAAGCCAGTAGCTAAAAAGAAAGTAGCTAAGAAACCCGTAGCTAAGAAAAAACGAAATCCTGGAAAAAAAGATATATTTGGAAAACCCTATGACAAGGCGCACAGAAAATCTGCTATCCCAGATAAAGATATACTGCCACACCAACAGATAGAACAATTATATGATAGAGGTGAATTTGGTATGGCAGAACATCTTGAGAATAAACTGAAGCGATCTCTTAAAGGAACGAAAAAAAAGAAATCAGGGCCAAGAATGAGATGTTAATATCAAAACAAAATAGGAAAAATAAATGTTAATGTACACAACAGCAGCAGGAAAAGAACTTCACTTGGGCGTAGATCCTAAATCGCCTTTACTAGCTTTTAAATGGAATAGTGGTGGAGAGATTCCCCAAGAATTACAGGGATTATTTACGGCAGAAGATATGGCTAAGAAAGCATTTAATATGTGGAGAGCTAAAAAAGAAGCAGTAAAAGGATTGGAAATAGATAAGTAGCCATGGCAAAGGCTAGTTCAGAGAAACAACATAATAACTTTGTCAGAGGGTTAATTACTGAGGCTACTGCTTTAACCTTTCCAGAAAGTGCCTCTGTAGATGAAGACAACTTTGTTCTAGAACGGACAGGGAAACGTTTGCGTAGATTAGGAGTAGATTATGAAACTAACTATGTAAAGAAAGCTACGGCACTTTCTGAAACTGTATTGGCGGGATCGAGACAAAGCCTACATCGTTGGAATAGTCCTGACGGTGATACATCTAAAATGGTAGGTATTATACGATCTTTTAATAAACTTTGGTTTATTAATTTATTAAATGTATCTCCTACTACTGAATATCTTAATAGTGGTAATGCTTTAACAATAACAGGGCTTGCTAATTCAGATATACAGTTTACAACTATTAATAATAATGTTATACTGGTTTCTGCGGATATAGATGATCCTATATTACTTACTTATAATAAGACAACCGAAGCGGTTACTCAGTCAACTCTTACTTTAAAAATAAGAGATGTGTGGGGATTAGATGATGGTTTAGCTGATGATTTCAGACCTACAACTCTTTCTGATGAACATTTTTATAATTTAAGAAACCAAGGATGGTCTCCTAAAATTGTATCTGTTTGTGGTTCAGATGCAATCAATTGTACATTTACAACTCTCGCTGAATATCCTAGTAATTCTGATGTTTGGAGTTATGGTAAGGAGGCAGATACCACAACTTCAGCTACTTTTGAAAAGTATAATCCTACTATTATGGATAGAGCTTTTCAAGATAATTCTCCCGCAGGTAAAGGACATTATGTTATTGAAGCTCTCCATCGTGGTGCTTCTAGAGTAACTGAAAGTGGTATTGCTGTCTTACCTACGGATAAAGAAACAGGTAACTTAACTACTGTAGCTACTTATGCAGGTCGAGTATTTTATTCAGGAGTCTCTTCATCGGTAGAAAGCGGTGATTCCAAATCTCCTTTTTATTCTGGCTTTGTATTTTTTACACAAGTAGCAACCTCTACTGATGCTTTAGATAAATGCTATATGTCAGCAGATCCCACATCATCAGATATTAGTGATATTATAGACACGGATGGGGGAACTATTCAACTACCAGATATTACTAAGGTAGTTAAACTTGTTTCAACTAAGTCTTCCTTATTAGTATTCGCAGAAAATGGCGTATGGGAAGTCTTCGGTGATTTAGGTGGATTTAAAGCTACCTCATTCCAAGCATCCAAAATAACTTCTATAGGAACGGAAAGTGCCAGAAGTATTATAGAAGTAAATGGATCAGTAGCTTACTGGTCAAGATCGGGTATTTTTATCTTAACTCAAGACAATACTACAGGTAGGTATCAATCAGAATCAATAACTTTGACAACTATTCAGAGTCTTTATAATAATATATCTAATATAGCAATACAAAATGCAGTTGGGATGTATGAAGAACAAGAAAATAGAATTAGATGGCTATATAATGATGATGAAGACTATGCCACTAATAATTACATAACTAAATATAATAAAGAACTTGTACTTGACTTAACATTAAAATCTTTCTATCCTAATACAATTAGTCCACTAGCAAGTGGCAGTCCTTTTATATCAGATTATATACCACTTCCTAGATTTACGTCTACGGATAGCACTGAAGATGTTATTGTAGGCACAGATGTAGTACTGGCTGCCACTGTAGGAGTTACTGTAACAACCTCTCTTAGGTCTAACAGACGAACTACATATTCTTTCTTAGTATCAGCAGGTACAGATATTACAATAGGAAGATATAGTAATACTTCCTTCCTAGATTGGTATACAGAAAACACTGCGGGAGTAGACTATTCTAGTTATGTTATAACAGGGTACGATACATTTGGTGACTTAATGAGGAAGAAATATGTTCCTTATTTATTCATGTACTTTGATAGAACAGAGGATGGATTTACTGACGTAGGGGGTGCTTTAATGCCTGACAATCCATCAGGTTGTCTAGTACAAGCACAATGGGATTGGGCAGATAGTATCAATAGTGGTAAGTGGGGTACAGCTTTTCAAACATACAGATATAAGAGAAACTATATTCCTACAGGTACATCAGATACATTTGATTATGGTAAGAATATAATTGTAACTAAGAGTAAATTAAGAGGAAATGGTAAAGCACTTTCATTAAGAATAGAATCTGAGGCAGGAAAAGATTGTAAACTTTTAGGATGGGCTGTATTAATGGAAGCACCTGCAAGACCTTGACATTCTATGTTGATATAAATAGGGGTAAAGATCTTCCCACTATAGTAATGGATATGAGAAAGGATGATTTAGTTATAGGACAAATCTGGTTAATACCCATATCTGAACAATGTTATCAAATACATTTGACAGAGGTTATAAAAAAGGAAAGAGGCCATACATTAGATTTTCTAAGAGAAGCATTAAAGGTTGGATTTTCTTCTATAGATAAACTAGAAAAAGTATTTGCTTTTATTCCTGTGAATAATAGACTAGTGATAAAACTAACACAAAAATGTAGATTTAAGAAAGAAGGTAATTTAACGAAAAGTCATCTGTATGAGGGAAATATGATTGACCAAGTAATATATTCATTTAGTAAGGAGAATTTGTAATGCCACAAGTAGCACTTATAGGTATAATGGCAGCTATGGCTGTTGCTCAAACTGTCACCGCAGCATCAGCAGCAAGTAAACAAAGAAAGCAGCTAAAAAAGAAAGAGGCTGCGGAACGGGAGGCTAACCGAGTAGCGGAAAAAAGAGCTAGACTTAAAACAGCTAGGGCAAGAATACAAACTCAAAGAGAACAATACATAAAAAGAGGACAAATTGTGCAGGGTGCTGTTAACGCAGGGGTAGGCGGAGGTTCGTCAGGTGTTATAGGGATGCAATCTAGTATTTCATCTCAAACAGGACAGCAGTTTGGTTTCAGTTCACAAAATGAAGGCTTTAGTAGTAGACTTTCCCAGTTAAGCCAACAGGCTGCTGATGCCTTATCTAAATATAAGAGAATTGGTTCTAAAGCACAAACTCTTAACTCTATATTTGGTGCAGTTAGTAGTGTAGCGGGAGCAGGATTATCAGCGATGGGTGGCGCAGAAGCAGGGGGTACACAAGCAGCAGGAGGTATGGGTAGTGGAAATCTAGGTATGGCGCAGAACGTATCAGCAGGTGGATCAGTAGGAGGTGTCACATCATCAAATAAATACTTTACAAGTTCTAACTGGACTTCTTAGTATATGGCAAATCCTAAAGCTTATTTAGAGTATATAGAGCCAGAAAAAGAAGAGGCTGAAACTCGCCTTCCGAATGAGGAGGTTGAGGTAGCAGAGGATACTAATTTTAGTGTTCCAAGGAGTTCAGACGAAACACCAACTTTATTTGGAATTAGTGGAGATAATAAAGATTTTACAGTCCCCGATCCTAAAGTAGAGCCACTACCCCTTAAAACAAAGAAACAAGCTGACCAAGAAACTTTCTTTGCCATTAATGAAATGGGTGGGGATAATATTGAAGAAGATAAAGCTGTATCAACTACTCAACTACTTAACACTGGAAAGAGTGATCTAGTAACCGCAGCAGAAGAGCAATCAGAATTGCTAGATGAAGAAGCAGCAGGGTTAGCTATAGAGTCTATTATGTCTGACCCTACTATTGATCCTGTTACTAAAAAAGCTATACTAACAAAATATAGTCGTGATGGATACTACTCAACAAGTCTAAAAGAAAAATATATACATGAACTAGCTGAACCTGCTCCTAATTTACCTGCTAACCTCAAGGAATCTCAAGAGATAGTAAAAACACAGATGCCTGAAAGAATCCTTGAACATTATGATAGAATACTTGATGAAGATGTAAAAAAGGAAGGGGTAAGAGGTCATATAGCTGCTTTCTTTGAAAGTATTGACCATGTATGGGAGGGTGCAGAACTTCAAATAAGGGGTGGCTCTAAAGCAGAATATGATGCGGGAATGATAGAGTTTCGTAAAACTCAAAAAGAATACGCATTAGCCACAGGAGCAGGACATATAGCAGCCCTTGTTGTCCCTGCTGTTCCTGCGTTATTAGCAGGAGGAGTACTTGTTCCTATAGCTGCGGGTGGTTTTATAGCAGCAGTAATAGATGGTACGTCTAGATTTTCTGAATTAGATTATGAGGGCGTAGACTATGCTACAGCATTAAAAGCTTCATTAGCTCAAGCCTTTGCAACTCAAGTTGATTTTGCAGTTCCTATCATTAGGGCTGCTACTATAATTTCTCGTATGATGTGGAATGGTGGGGCGAATGTGACCCTTGGGGAAATGAATGTAGCTATGCAGAATCATATATTAGAAGCTTACCCTCATCTCAGACAGGCTCAGTTTGATGCCAAAAATATGACAATCAATGCTTTGATGGGCATAGTTATTGGAAGCATTTTTGGTGGCCCTGCAAGACCATTCAACTTTCGAATGGATGATTTAGATGTACCTCATAATAGTATATATGAGACTATGAATGTGGCTAATCCTGTTGAAGCAAGAAAAATAATATTAGAAAATATAAAGAATGATAGTACAGGTAATCTAACTAAAGAAATGGCAGGGGGTGGTGATACAAGTAGTGTATTCAAAACTTATTTATTTCCAAACGTAGATAAACCTCATCCGACTGATAATGTTCTTAACATAGAAATTAGAAATGAGATGAATATTTCTGCTGATAGGATAGAAGATGCTTATGTATGGGGTTCTCAGGAATCTTTCTTTGATCCTTTTTTCGGTAGTCCTACGAAACGCTACGCTGACCTAGCTCCCATCTATGATCTAAAGAGAGAACTTATTGTCAAGGGAAACTATCTACAAGGCAATAGTTATCTTGATGGGGTAGAAATCAATGAAAATGTTTCTAAAGGAACATCTCTATTTGGCAATACAAAGTCATTGCCATTTCCTACTGAACTTGGTGCAAAGAGATTCTTAACAACATTAGAGAAAAGAATTGAAAGGGGAACAACCCCTATAACAAGTACTCTTGAAGTTATTCCAAGGGGTGGGGGATATGTTGTTAAATGGGATTGGAAACAATTATATGAACCAATAAATGTATCTGATACGAAGATACAAAAGGTTGAACTTGGTATTGGCCCATTTCAAAAAGATGTTACTGCTACATCTCGCAAAGGTTGGTACAGTGAGATAGCAACAACTGGAAGACTAAATGCACAGATGGAAAATGCAGCCTTAGTCAATCAGGAAAGAACACGTGCTTTATTTAAAAACATAACAAAAGATTTAAACGCTGCTCTTCTCGAAAATAAAAAATATAATAGAGAGTTGGATGGGTTAATTAATCATGTAGAAATGAATGCACATCTGAGACCTCAAGGTGACTTCTATGATATGAAAACTCTTTCTGTTATGTTTCCTGACCTTGAAGTATCTGGATTAGAACGACTTCACGCAACTCATCAACTATGGAGAAGAGTAGTAAAGGTTGACTATCTTTTTTATAATAGAGAGTATAGGAATAATCTTGCTTATAAAGGTATGCAACCTTTATGGAGAATAGGAAAGAAAGAAGGGGAAGTAGATCGAATAGAAGGACTTGTCACTAAGCAGTTACAACCTAATGATTTAACCGACTTATTGGCAAACCCAGAAAAGATTGGCTATAGGATTGGGACATATAGCAGGGGAACACCTATGGTGTGGGATTATGAAACCTCTGTATCTGTTCAATACAATAAAGAAGCTTTTGATGCAGCAGGTAAAATTATTGTTAAATTAGATAAACCAATTAAAAAAGAGATAGAAGGAGTTATTCATTCATATAAGTATGGTGTGGTAAAAGAGGACGGAGATCTTAAATTTGGTTATTTACCTGAATTTATTCTTCCTGAAATAGAAGGTTACTCACCTAGAGTAGTTAAAGAAAATTGGTTCGTTGATGCTTTTCCTTCTAAAGCATTTATAGATGGAAAACGAGTAGTTGGTGAGGCGGGTTTATACACTCTTAAAAATACAATAGCAGGAGTTAGGACAAGGGCTGACGGTGATGCTTTTGTAAGAGAGTATAAAAAAGATCATCCTAATTTATTATTTACTGTTAGACAAGAAAGACGGGATTCAATACACGATACTGCTACGCTCATGTTTCTTAGAAAAGAAGAAATTGATATGGCAGGACGAAAAGGTGATCCCCTTCCTTCTTACAAAGGATTCGCTAAAGTGGAAGACAGATGGGTAGCTCTTTTAAACTCCCTAAGAAGTGTCTCCACAGTTGCTACGCAAGGATCATTTGGTCGTGCTGTAAGAAATGCCTTTATAAGAGATTTTGGAGACATGATTCCAAAACATTATGTTAATGATATGCCACAACAAGCATCTGAACTTATACCCCCTGTACCAGATACTGAAGCAAATAAGATTCGATTTCAAGAAGCACAAGCTATGTTTAAGTGGTTTCAAAATCTAAATCAATTTGAACAATGGGGTGATGTAGTATGGAATGGCTGGTGGCATAATGCTGCTAAAGTAGCAGAAGAGGTAATTGTCCCTTCACATATTAAATATGTACCCTCGGCTATAAGTGGAGTTGCTCATAAAGGATCAAAGAAAATTGCAGATTATACCTCTGATAAAATGCACCTTTTGGGTAGGCAAGGAAATATACCTGCAAAATGGATGACACAGTTTGTTGCTCAGAATATGATCTCAATGAATATTCTTAGGCAACTAACAATCCAACCGATACAAATGTTAGAATTGTATGCCGTATATCCAAATATGTGGAAAGAGGCTATGAAAACAAATCTATCCTTTAGGTTCGCTCTTATGTCTCGCGCACGTACTTTAGGCCCAATTGAGGGATTAATAATGTACCATGCTAGACGGAACTCTGGATTGTCAGATCAGGAATTTGATGAGACAATGTTATGGTTTGAAGAGTCTGGTCTGTTATCAGGATTTGATTCACAAGCCTATGTTAATGATCTACAAAACGATACTAAAAATATGCTTGTGGAAGATTGGCAAGATACTATACTCAAAAACATAAAGAAAGGAGTATTAGCTACACCAGAGACATTCCAAAAGCTTGGGTTTGATCCCGCAGAACTATGGAATAGAATAGGTATGCTTTTGATGGCTCGTCATCTGTGGCAAAAACAGAATCCAAAGGGGGATTGGAGAACTATAGAAAATAAAGCAATCATTGCAGCAGAAGGTCTTAGACTTTCTGGAGCAATGAATAAGGGTGGTTCATATAGTTATCAGAATAACTGGCTGAAGATTTTTTTACAGTTTCAAGCTATCATACAACACCAAACAATGAATGTTCTTCAAAGTACTGCAACGATAATGGATAGGGATGCTAGAACTAGGTTAGGAACGATGCGAGTTGGTCTCTATGGATTACAGTACGGAATCCCCGCAGTTTATCTTATTAAAATGCTTTATGATAGTCTTACAGAGGAGAGTGAGCCTTATATATCTGATCCTAAGTGGAGAATGAGAGTAGAGAATGGTATCCTTGATCCTTTTGCAAATGGTGCGCTTGATATAGCGGTTGACATATATAATCGTGCGGAAGGTAATAGACCCTCAACTGGTAAATCAACAGTTTTAATAGGGAAGAGTATGTCTCCTTATACTGAGTTTGGTATTCCTCATGTTGCAGGGATTGCGGAGCTTGTAAAACTTTATGATGGAAATCCTAACAGCAATCCTAGGTTTCCTTCTATTTCAATGGGTTCATCTTTATTTAAAACGATAAATGAAATCGCTAGTTGGATACATATTAAACCAATTACTGATCCTCAATTGTATGAAATGATACTACGAGAAGCTCTTGAGACTGCCACAATATTTGGCAATATGGAAAAAGCATTGGTAATGAGAAGCACAAGAAAGTACCTTAGTACTAAAGGTAAACCTCTTGGATTACCTCCAACTGCGGGCGATATTATTTATAAAGGAATGTTTGGGGGAGAGAATCTTAAACAATATAAAATGTATGAAGCAAGTAGTTCGCTGATGGAGCATGATAAAAATGTAAAGGCAATTGCTGAGAAAATATACAAAGGATTACAAAATATATATTCAAAAATGCCAGAGGGAGAAGAAAGAAAGCAAGATATTGAGAGTCATCTTAGTAAACTATCATCCTTCTTAACTGTGGTAGACCCTGAGTATGGCGCAGAAGATAGAGATGTTATGATGGATTGGTTTATGAAATGGGATAAGCAATCTGAGTCATCTATAGGTGAATCAATAATAAGATCTATCTTTAAAAATAAGACACACGCAACGAGTAAAAATTTCCATGAAGCTATTAGGCATTTATATGATATAAATAATCCCATGATTGGGCCATTAGTAGAAGAACTAGAGGGCATAAGAAATCCAGAGACAGAACCTATGTATAAGCATGGTGGTAAAAGACCAATAGAAACAGAAATATTTGGTAGTGATAAAAAAGGCAAATAAATTATGGCTAGTAGAGCAGAGTATAACAAGAAAAAACAGACCGAATCAGTTCAATTTGGGGCGGGACAAAACAATATAGGCAGAGTACAAGGTGGTGGGGAAGAATTTTCCTCCAGAGGCGTTGTGTCTATGGTTGGGGATGAACAAAAACTTGTTCAAGCAGGAATACAGTATGGTACTGAAGGAGCTTCTAGACTTATTGGAGAGGTAAAAGAGTTCGGAGAAGGAATGGCTATAGCTGAGACTAGTCAAAAATATGCAGAGGCAGTTAATGCTTTTCTACCTGATGCAGAAAGAGATGCCCAAGTTGATAGACAAAATGAAGAACTAGCAGATATTCAAAGTGTTGGGGATTATTATGAGGAAGAGGCTTTTAGAACCTTTGGTGATGGTAAGACTACTGGAGATCAAGCTGTAGCAGCTATTAGTCTTGCAGCAGATAATACAAAAGCAAAACTAAATAAAGAACGCCTTGGTCATGTACAGGGAAAAATCAGTGAAGAGCAATTTTTAAATAGAACTGCTAGGATTACTAAGGATGCCATTGCCCGTCATCCTACATTAGCAGATAGATTTGTTTCAGATATGAATCATATCTACGAAGTTGCGCGGGTTAAAGATCATAGAGATGACCTATCAGATCAACGTAAAACTATTGCAGCACAGGTGAAAGAGGCGAATACAAAAAATCTGAATCTATTTACGGCGAGAAATGGGTATGTACCTATAAATTATAAAACTGGGCTGCCAGATCAAGCTCTAATGTCTGCTGTAAATAAACAATATTATGATGAGATAACTTCGGTAGAAAACACGACCAAAAAAATAACCTCAACTATAGCGTTGTCTGATGCAGAAAAAGAAGCAGAATTTAATGAAATGATTGAAGTTAGTGAAGATGGTGAAGAATCTGAATTAACAAAATATACTTATGGTTCAACGAGTATTCTTCTTGATAAATGGCAAAAAGAAATTGAGGGAGTTTCTGGTAAAGAAAAAGATATTAAAATTAGAGAGATGAGAGCAGAGATGAATGAAGTTATTCATACCGCGCAAACAACATTTGTCTCACGGTATGGAAATAATGAAACTCTAAAGAGTTATATGTCAATATTTATTTCTAGAACGGATAAAGCTATTACTGATATGGAAAACTCAATGGATGGGACACAGGCAGCAAAAAGATTAAAAAATGATAATGATATATACAGAAGTAAGGAAATTAGAAACTTTAGTTCTATGAATAATATCACTGCACAAGGACTAGCAGATATTTTGAATATAATTAAGTTGTCAACAGAGGCTAAATTATATTCAAATATGAATTATAATAGAGGTGACCCTGCCTTAGGTATCCCTCCCAATCAGGGAAAAATACTTAGCAGTAATCTGTTAACAATGGTGAATCAGATAGTAAATGGCAGTATTGATGGGATAAATAATGCAGATCCGAAAGCCCCTGCTGCTGCTCTTGATGCTATAAATAATACAGATGAACAAGTTTCTAATCAAAAAGTTCCAAATGAAGATCCAGATAAGCAACAAAAAATTAATAACGTAGCAGTTATGAATAGCATATCTACCATAGAAAAAATGAAAGATCGGACTGACCAGTATAAGGCAACTGAAGAAACACTTGATAGGTTTATAAACAATCCAAACACACCTAATCTTTTAGCCAAACTAGCCCCTGAATCTAAAGATAGATTAGAAAAACATTACAGAAAGTTTATAAAGATAACAGACGATAGTCTTAAACGAGATATAGAAAATGTTAGAGCATCAGGTATGGATATAAAAGTTGAGTTTAATAATGGTAGACTCAGTTTTCATAGCTCTAGTAATGCAGCAGAAGCAAATAATTTGACCCATAGATACACGGGAAGATTTGAGAAGTTTACAAAATTTATGGGGCTACTAGAAAATAAAAATTCTACTGATGCTAACTTCTTAGAACAAAATATTATGAGGTCAATACCTAACCTTCGTAAACTTATCGAGGAAAATGTAAGTGCGCCTAGCTCCCCCCTTTCTTCTATACAGACTCAAAAAGAATATGAATATGAAAAGGCTACAAAAGAATATGATGAGGAAGTAGCGAGACAAGCTCTAAACAAAGAGGAAGCAGAGAGTGAAGTAAAAAAAAAAGATAGCCCTGAAGTAGATAGATTTGGTGGTGCTACAGACTTGGCAGGAGAAGTAGAGGAACTAAAGAAAGCAAACAAACCTGCAACAGCTATCTCTCCTGAAGATGAGGAAAGAATACGCGGTGATGTTTTTAAAAATCCAGATGGATGGACTGATGAGAAAGAGAAACAATTTCAGAAAGAGGTGAAAGCTACTGAGTGGTATAAGGAGATGATAGAGGATTATGATAATGTTGATCTGTCCCTTAAAGCCGATTATAATTATAGAACAGCATGGGAGAACGGTGTGCATCTAACAGCAGAAAGAAGTCCTGTTGATGGTAAGATTCACTGGCAATCCTCAACACCTGACGGCGAACACTTAAAGTCTGAGGATCATCCTACTAGATGGAAAGAGGAATTTATGAGGGAAACAGGAAGGAATCCCGATGAAGAAGGATTAACGGAGGGGCAAGCACAAGAAATCCTTAGTAAAGAGAACACAGGAGAATCTCTATGGGAGGAGGGTTTAAAGAGGGGTAAAGATCTAGTAGGAAAGGCGAAGAAGGCAGCAGAGTACCTCCTTCCGTCTATGAACTCACTGCCTATTGCTTCTCCTAATAACCCTAATGGAATGGACAAGAAAGAGAATAGGTTTAGTTTTGATACAGTTGAATCACCTGAATTGAATGAGTTAGTTGAAAGGCATTTCACTAGAGAAAACAAGGAAGGAAAAGGTCTTAATATAAAGGGTAGTGAAAAACATACAAGAAACAATTGGGAAATACCAAAGAAGATATTGGCTGACTTAGCAAATAAATTTTCTTGGACGGAAAGTAGAAATCAACAATCTATTAGAAACTCTGAGGGTAGTACTGCTACGGGTTTCTATCAATTCCTAGTAGGCACGCAAGCCGAGAGGGACGCGAAGGAAAACACCTCTCTTCAGGCTGCCATTACTAGAGTAAAGAGGAGGCTCGATAATCCACCTGCTTGGTTGGATAAGCTATATGTAGATGGTAAAGTGGGAGAGTTAACTAGGGATCAACAAACTTTATTACTCTTAGGTGATTTATTAGAGAAAAAAGGTGGGGATGAACTTTGGAAAATAATGCTTGATCCAAAGAGTCAGGATGGTACTGGAGAGAAGTATAGAAAAGCTCAGTATGATATGTATATAAAATTACATCATACAGATAAAAAAGGTGTGCCAATGGCGGTAAAGGCAAATGCTCAGAAACACATCTTATATGTAAATAAATATTATCATTGATACAGGAAAATAATAATGGAACACGCAAATCATGCCGAGTGGCTTTTTGAATTATTAGTAGCAGCAGCAGGACTATTAGTGGCAGTAGGGCTATGGTTTGGTAGATTCTTATTAGTAAAGATTACAGAGTGTAGGGCGCAAGGTAGAATTACTTGTGATAAACTTGCTGTATTAGAGTTGAAAATTGCAGAAGAATATGTTAGCGCACTCACCTTTAAAGAAGCTATTAACTCCTTTAAAAGTGAAGCACTCCAACATCATAAAGAAATACAAGATCGCTTTGCTAAACTAGAAAACTATATGATGAAACGTAGGGGTGGGGATTAAGTTATATTTCTTTTTATAACCATGACTTGTTTCCCTGTCTTCTGAGAATATTTAATACCATGCTCAGTCCCCTTGGAAACCCCGTCCCATATTGCTAACACCCTATCCGCGTTGTCAATGATTTGTTTATTACGGATAAAGAAATGTCTAGCAGAGTAATTAGAAGCCCTGTCTAGCTTAAAGTAGGGGATGAACTCTACGTGATCCATACTCCATTTACTAGCGTAAGACTTAGCGAACCCATCTATTCCC
>TARA_R110002126_G_scaffold22809_6_pt1 | contig 13777 bp, 25 predicted proteins | sample TARA_R110002126 | Tara Oceans TARA_R110002126 (sample SAMEA4397536) | marine metagenome | biome: Polar Biome; feature: [DCM] deep chlorophyll maximum layer (ENVO:01000326); material: water (ENVO:00002006), including particulate matter (ENVO:01000060) such as... | depth 30 m
TTTCTTTAAGTCATATTCAGGCAATGAATCTAATTCATCAATAGCATATCTAAAACCAAAAGAAACATCAGCCTCATAGGTTTTACTCCACATCTTACGAGCAGGATAAATGTCTGTTGCTTTTTCAACAATAACTTTCTTTAAAGGTAATCCCTTAAGAGAAAGCCAATCTCCTTTTTCATACTTAAAGTTACGAGCAATATAAGTATTAATCTTATATTCAGTGAATTGAAACTCACTATCTTCAATAAAGAAATATGGTTCAAACGCTTCTAGTTTGAACTTTCGTTCTCCATCTTCTCTCCATGCTGTATAAATATGTTTTTCGTCAATACATTTACTAATTATCATTTTAATTTCCTCCTGCGTTATAGGGTGCTTTTAGTATTTTTCTATCTGCCCCCACGATAAGCAGGGGAAATTCGTCTTTCACATAAAAGTTCAATGGCTGTAATGGCTCAAAGAAATTATGTAATGGCCCCGAATACTCAAGGGTTGCCGATTCGCCAACATGAGAACTTACTTCAATAGATTGCTCATACTTATTAGAGGCGGTTGCTGTGCTTGAAAAAGTAAGAACTCCTTTGTCATAGTTTAGTTTATACACTCCACTTTTAACTAATTCACAAAAACCAATAGCCTCTTTGAATACAGTAGAGTTTAACATAAAGGCTCCTTCAAACTTAGAAGAACCAAAAGACCAAAGTTTCTCAATGTTTTCTTGGTATGAGATATGCTTAATCATTTCTCGGATGCGTGTTATTGCATCCATATTAGGATGATTAATTACCATTGGCAAAGAAGCCTTACGACTACCCGAAGTTAATCTTAAGTAATCATCGCTTTCAAACAATACACCCTCACCAAACTTTTTCAAGTAAGGAATTACTAATTGTGCATCACCAATAAAAGAACCATTCCTAACACCTGTTACAGCAATAGTAATGTTCATTCCAAAGGTAGCATCACCATTCCAAACATCCAAAGTATCACCAGTTAAAGTCATATAGAAATATGACCCCATTTTAGATGATGATAAACCACCATTACCTAAATACTTTCCTTTACCTTGAATGTCTGTTAATGCTTTCTCCATTTGTTTAGTATTCACTACGAATTTCATATTTCTTCACCTTTGAGTAGCCAAGCACTAACTCCAAAAATAGGATTCATGCCATATACTTGCCAATGAAAACCACAGGTTCTATCGTTTTCTTTTTCATAAGCAAGTTGTTCTTCTTTAGACCAAAGAGTTAAGCATTCCCTATAATAGAGTTTATCTCCCTCATTGTCTTCTTCTAAAAAAATTAGTTCTCCTAGATTTTCATGTTCAGGTAATTTACTACTTAGTTTCAAATCTTTCCCTCCCTTAATTCAGGAACACCGTTCCATTGAATCTTAGGGGGGGTTCCTTCACGGACAGTCCATTTAGTTCCAACTAAATTACCATTGGTTCGAGAACCAATTAATTCAGCATGAAAGTGTAATTCACCTTTAACTTTCTTTTTACAACAGTAAATCTCTTGTTCAAGTTTTCCTCCCCAATCTTTCCATTGAGGCTGAACACCAACAGGTGTGCCTTCAACATACTTTTCAATTTCGTGGGTAATGTAAATAACATCACAATTCAATTGATAAATTGCTTCTAATAGAAAGTAGAAAGTCTTATTCCTTGAACCATACATAAACGGCATAATCTTAGTAACTACTCTTGGGTTAGGATTAACCTTTAACATACAAGCCTCCAACCAAGTATCTACACCATCAATAATAAATACTACATCTTCCCCTGCTTCAATTTGTTCTTTAGCAAAGTTAATGAAGTCAAGTGAATTTTGTTCACTCTTATCAATATCCATAATGTTGTCCGGTCGCATAACAATAGGACAATATACATTAATTCGGTCAGTTGCGTCGTGATGTTCAAACCAAGTTGATTCGACACCTCTATCCCAATCTAAAACATAAATGTTCTTATCTGGGAAATCCAATGCAATTCCGGTCTTTCCGGTTTTGGGTTCTCCCCAAATACCTAATACCATTCTTGCTTTTCGCTCGGCTCTTTTCTGAGCCATTAATTCTTTAAAGTTTGTTTTTTCTTTCTTAGTTTTTATCAAGCCAATCACCTACATCATTTTCATTTATATCTATATCTTTACCATTAGCAATACACCATGCTTTGATTATTCCTATTAATTCCGGTTTGCTTGAACAAACAAACCGTGTCTCTTTCGCACCGATATGAAATTTCATAAAGTATGTTCCTTTTATTTTATCGTTTTCATTCCAAGTTAAGAAGTCTACTTTTGCTAAATCAGCAATATAACTTTCTCCCTTTAGAATAAATTTATTTTCTATAATATCATTCATTTTTAAATCTCCTTTTGTGTATAGGCTTTGCACCTATTTGACCTACATTCATTGGAATTAGATTACACACGCACATAAATAGTTTAGTTTCAGAACCAATCAAATGATTCTTCAACGGGCGTATCAACCTCAACAGGTGAACCACGCTTTTCTGTTACTAAGATTGAAGCAACATTAATAGTTACTGGGTCAGCAACTCCATCAATCAACCGTTGAGATGTTCGGCCTACTACAACAATAGTAGAACCAATACCGAAATCAATACCGAGATGTTCCGGAATCCAACAAGTAGTCATATTAGATTCATTGTCATAATCAAATTCAGCATTCAAGTCAGTAATGTTTAGAATACGATTACCGTTTGAAGTAGGCATCATGTTCATATTACAAACTGTTCCGCTAGTAATAACGAATCGGTCTTTAGCAGGTAAAGTTTGACGAGTAATGTGCGCTCGGTCAATCTCAACCAATTCTACCATATGACTTTCAAAGTTTAGATTCAATTGATTAACAAAATCAACTTCACCCATATCTCGATAGTCGGAGTTTTCTGGGTCTAAGTCATCATTACGAATCAAACTGTTCTTTGTTGTCATTGTCATACCGTATAGACTTCCGCCATCTTCGGAGGGAATGCCTACAAAGTGAACAAAGTCATAACAGTCGGGAGTAAACTCAATTCCACCTTGATTCTTATAAGAGAATTGATAAGGCTTCATATCAGCACCATCAACACTACCATAGAATACACCACTTCGTCGGAATTGTTCTACCGGCAAAGGTTTACCATAGTTTCGGTTTTCTCCACCATTCATGTATGTCTTAGTATTATCCAAAGGAATAATCATTACACCATCATGTGCTTCTTCCGCACCTGCCGGTAAATCATTAACCATTCGCTCTTGATATTCACCATCATGGTAACGGCTAATCATCCACTTACCCAAAGCATTTTCAGTCGCAACTGCTACATGTCCTTCATTAAGTCCATTATCAGCATCACGGTTGTATTCTTCCTTTGCTCGGTTACGGTTCCACGACATCATATCTCTTGGTGCTTCTAAAGCAACAAAGAAACCAAAACACTTCTTAACAAGGGAATTACTTCCAGTGCTTTGAGTTGTTTCTGTTTGTTTTGAACGACGCATGATTTGAGCCGCTAAGTTTCGCCAAAGACCTAAACCGGCACTATCGCTTACTTCAATGTTGTTTTCGGCACAAATAGCCGTATATTTTTCTGTTGCTTCCTCCACAGTCATATTCATGTGTTGTGCGCTCTTTTCTATTTCGTTTTGCATATTTTCGCTTAACATATTTTCACTTCCTTTTTCATATTAGTTGTCCAACCATCCATGATAGTAATACCTTTGGGGTCATGGTAGTTGAACGATATTCGCTTTCCCCGACTGTTCTTAACAGTTTATACTTGGTAGTATTGTCCAAGCCATCCGAAGCAATAATAGCGTTATGCAAACCTAAACAGATTTGTTTAACGCTACGGCCTTCATAAATAATTTTATGTAAGTCTTTCAATGCTTTGTTTGGATTTTTATTTAGTATTTCAATTAGTATCTCATTGTATTCTTTGTGAGTAGATTCTATTTGTCTCGATAATGAAAAACCAGATGACTTTGCCGCCTGTAATTCAGTAATCGCCCTGCGTAAGTCTCCATCTAACTCATATATAAAGGCTGTTAAGTCATCATCTCCGAATGAGGTTATACTCTCTCGTTGAAGTATTGCTTTGATTACTTCAAGGATGACCTCATTAGAGAGTGGCTTAAAATGGTAATTAGCACACCTACTTTGAAGTGGGTGGATAATCTTACTACGGTCATTACAAGTAATAATGAAACGAATATTACTAGAATAGCGTTCCATAATTCGCTTTAGCGCATTTTGAGCATCTACTGTCATACCTCCTAATTCATCTAAAAGACAAATGCGGAAAGGTACATCTCCAATTGTTCCGCTTTGGGCTATGTTTTTAATTGTAGTTCTTACTACCTCAAGTCGCCTATCATCGGAAGCATTCACTTCAACAAAGTTATCACTAAAGTTATCCTTTAGAAGATTCTTTGCTAATGCTATTCCTGCCGCAGTTTTACCTGTTCCGGCATTACCAAACAATAATACATTTGGCATGTTACCTTCTTCAATCCAACTTTGTGCATCCATTACAAAATGCTCTTGTCCTACAATATCTCCTATTTTATCCGGTCTATATTTTTCTGTCCATAACATATTTATTCCTCCCTTGCTATCCAAAGCGTTTGTTTAGCCTTAACATCAAATCCTGATTTCTTGGCTTCTATTGGTAATATAGCACTTAACTGTCTTAGTGTCGGTGGACACGCTTTAGAACGCCGTTGAGTATTAACTACTCCATCCTTAGATGAAGTTACCGTTTTAATGTCTATCATTCTATCAAGTATTTGACTACTGCTTAATTCTTCACCAGTAGATAACACTTGTCTAATTTTCTTTCTAATTCTTTGATTTCTTTTATTCATATGTATTCCTCAAATGTTTTTTAATTTTTCTTCTAGATTGTCTTTGTTCTTTTCTCTTTGCTTTAGTTTCTAGAGTATTATACCAGTTAATATAGTTTTGTTTTACTTCTGGTCTATTTCTATATTCCTTAGTTTGAATTTTGGCTTTTGCTTTTATTTCAAGCCTACTTTTGTGTTTTTTATCGTATATTTTTTTCTTCAATCTAGCCAAATCTTTTGTGCTAAGAGCCTTAATTTCAGAATTTAATCTCTCAATTGATGAAATAAATATAGAATATACTACTATTCCTAAACTATCTTTATTTTCTAAAATTAAATTTAAATCTCTAAACTGTTCTTCTGTAATATATGCCCATAATTTATATTTGGTTATTTGTTTTCTTTTAAAAACTTCTATATGTTTAACATCCTGCCCAAAAACACATAGCATAAATTCCTCAGTTTTATTCATTTTAATTCCTCCTTTGATGGCGGGCGTAACAGGAGTCGAACCCGTATCACCGGCTTAGAAGGCCAGTATGCTATCCATTACACCATACACCCATTAGCCATCATAGATAATCTCCCAATGTCTTTTGTTGGGGTATTATCGGGTCTGTCTTTCTTCGTCTTTTCTTTTCTCCAAGACTAAGAATACGACAATCACCATTATTTAGTTTTGTCTTTGCATAAATTACAAAGTCTTCGTCTTTCTTAAACTGCTGGAAAATTCTATTCTCACCAGTCTTAATACCTAAACGCTTTATTAGTTTAGGTTTTTGTGAATACTTCCCACGCATAGGCATAGATACTCGCCCTAAAGTCTTACCGCTATGTGAATAGGCTAATAACTCATAAAAATAATTACTAGACCAACGGCGTTTAACTACACCATCTACGAACAATAACTTATTCGGGTGTAGGTTTTCTACCAACCAAGATAAAATTTGAGTATCTGGTGGCTTATTGTATTTTAATATCTTAGCAACTAAATCTCTATCTGTTTCTTTAAGAAACATAGATACTAAACTATATGTGTCTTGCTCAATTGAGAAAGGTTCTTGTGCGTGGGGTGCTATTTCTTTAATACTATCATACAAGTATCTATTTGACCCTGCTCTTTTAATTTGACACATCGCTTTAATGTCACTAGGAACACTCTTTTCATCAATAGAAGTTATTACTATTTGACCCTTGTAGTTCCTAATAACATTCAAAATTTCATCCTTCTTAGGTTTAATATGAATGTCTTCTATAATGATTCCATTATCTTTAGACATAGAACCCAAGTCTTTGACTTCCATCTCATTAGCGTAATACACTTGGGCTTCGGGAATAATAGTCTTGGCTTTAGTTGATTTTCCTGTTCCTGTCTTACCAGTCAATAGTATTGGTCTAAGTGCAACCATAGTAGTAAAGCCCATCAATTAACACCCTTCAATTTAAATAATTCTTCAAGTCCTTCTAATTGCAAATGCCTATCATTACCTACAATATCTACTGCTTCTCTAAACACTAACCATTCTTCGTTTGCATCTGGTAATTCTTCAGGTATTAACTGACATAACTTATATAGGTTCTTAATCCCTCCTATTCTTAGGATAGGTCTTGGCCTACTCTTATGTTCTTTTTCTTTATAGGTAGTTTCTATTTGATGTTGTTCAAGACTTCTTGCTACTCCTTGTAAAAAGGGAGAAGAAGCACGAAGGTTAATTCGTAGTCTAACTCTATATCCTATTTGTGACTTATCGTTCTTATCTAAATGGATGTCTGCTTTTGACATACCCAGTATAATTCCAATTAACATATCTTTACTAAACATACTTATTCCTCCTTCTTTACATAATCAATGTTCTCAGGCCAATAGCCTTCTACTTGCATATTAGTTTCCATCCAAAACACATGTGCGGCATTGATTGTTTTACTACCCTTGATAAGTGCATTTTGTTGAGCATTGATAATCATATTGCGTAATGCAGTATTACACCACTCGGACAACAAACGGACTGTTGAATTACTAATTGGCATTTCAACTTCTTCTTTGATAATGTTTTTAATATTCAGCCTAGTTTTAATCTTGTAAACTTCAACAGGTTCCGGTTCGGGTTTAATAAACTTACCATCTTTAAAATAGGGAACTAAATGCGATTTCATTTTCTTTGGCCTACCCTGTGTAGTAGTTACATCTTTTAGGTGTGCCATTCCTTCATCATCAATCTCAAGACAACTATATGTCTTAAAGTCAATTACAGTTAATCCTCCTACTTCAATCATCACTATCACTCCTATTCTGTTTTAAAATTTTTAATACTAAATCTAGTTCTGCACCATTCTCTAATTGAATTATGGCTAGTCCTAGAATCTGTTCTAATCTATCTGCTCTTTCATTAATTTCTGAATTTTTATCAAGACCAACACATTTTAGTATTTTCTTATTAGTGTCTGTCATTGTAGCGAATTCAGTTTCTTTACACCGCAATACATATAAACGCTCATGTAATAACTTAAGTGTTCTTGCTTCTGCTCTAAGATTAGAATAACAATCTCTAATTGCAGTTCCATTAGCCTTCTTATTTAATTCACTGATTTTATAAATTACACCACTGTTCAGTTTAATATATCCTATTTTTGCTTCCATTTTAAATCATCTCCATTACATCTTTAATTGTGTTTATATCAGAAACAAACTTGTCATCTCTAATTCTTTTCATTCTAGGAAATCTAAGTCCTATGTTTCCTTTTGCATCATGGCTAACTAAATCAGCCTTTACTTCTAAAACTATTCTAGGCAAGAATACATAACGGTTGTCTTTGTAAGACTCTACAATTGTTCTCAACCTAGTAGTTAAGTTAATCAAATCACTATCAGTGAATCCTGTTCCAATAGAACCGATGTTTATAAATCCTGTTTCGGACTTAACACCAATCTCAAAGGTTCCAAATACATTTGCTCTACGGCCTTCTCCATAAGAAGCCGCAAGAATAACAACATCTAATTCAATTTGAGGTGGTTTATATTTAGCCCAACCTGTGCTTCGCTTACCTGCTTCATATGGTAATTCTGTGTCCTTAACAATAATACCTTCAAAACCATCATTGATTGCATTGTTGTAGAATGCCATAATGTCTCCACCTTCTTTCATTCTGTGTGCTTGGTCTGGATTAGATTTGAATTTATCTAATCTTTCAGCATAAGAAAGATTCATAATAGTTTCATTTTCCCACATCAAACAATCAAATATAACCCATCGAACCGGCACTCTTTCCATAGCATCGGCATGGTTTTTAGAATGCACTCTCGTTCCCATTTTCTTGTGTTCATCGGGGCTTCCGTCTTCCTTTATCGGGTAGATTTCGCCGTCGAATATGGCTTCTATAACCTCGTATTCTCGGACTTGTTGTGCAACATCAGCAAATTGCGGAGTTACAATACTTCCTTTACGATTGAAGATAATTACATTACCGTCTTTCTTATGAATTTGATAGCGATTACCGTCATACTTATAATCAACAATAGGATTACTAGGCCATCTCTTAGTGGGAATTTCTTTAGCAAGCATAGGCTTAATAAACTTACCATGTTCTAAATTACATGGTGGTTCTTCGCCACGCTCATAATACCATACGACCTGATAAATTGAATTAAAATTACAATGTTTCCTAACAATTGCTACTTTCTTATCGAAGTGTTTCGCAATAATCTTTTTAACTACACCATCACGCAAACCATTACGGGTAGTCTTTAACCAATAACGAATAAACCACTTTGCTTCTAAAGCAGACAAATCTGCTAAGAAAGAATCAATAGTTCGATAAGCAGTAGAATCTACTCCGCCGCAATCTAAAGAAATTATTCTTCCAAAGGTTTCAAGGCTGTGTTCTACTTTATTAGTAGCAGATGGGTCAAGGTAATAAATAGCATCACCTAAATCATTGTGTGCATTGTAGTCTTGTTCAATCTCATCATCAAAACAGTTATACATCCTAGCAAGCCATTTCTTAGCCTTAGCCAAACCAATGTTATTGGATGTGTATTCCTGTGCTAGTATAGCAAAGAAGTTTGCCTTATCCTCAAATTCATTCAATTCCCTTGAAATTAATGTTACTTGTTTGGTTGGGGTCAAAAATTCCGTCGCTTCCAGTAGTCTGCTCATTTTCATCATTGTCATCTATAATCACTTCTCCTTTATGTATTTTTATAACCAGTTCTTTTAGAAGGTTGCTTATCTTTCCTTCGTGTTTTTCTGAATATTCCCACATGGCCTTAGCCAAGTAATTCCAATCATTCCTCTTCATCTTGTAACCCACCAATTAATCTACTAAAATTAATGTTCATTTGATGAACAGAATTGGCTTCTTGCATTTTATTTATCTGTAAAAACTTATCAGCCATAGTCATTAAAGTTGCTTGGCTAATATATATTGCATACTTAGACAAATTATCATCTGTCTGCATTTCCCAATAGATTACAAATGTTGCTTTAATATAGTAATTGGCTTTAGTCATTTGTGCAAATTGCTGACTAAACAAATCAAGGTATCTTCCCTCTAATTGTTTTCTAATTCCTTTAGCCCAAATATTCATTGATTTTTCTGTTGCCCAGTGTTTTTCATAATTCATCCTTCTTCCTCCATTAGTGCGTTTCTAACTGATAGCATTTCTTTGTTTGCTTCCATCATTAAATCTTTTATATGATTTTCCATACGCAAAGATGCTACTTCTATATGGTGAGTTTGAACTCTACATCCATGTCCTGTATTGGGTGCTTGAATCATTTGTTCTTCAACAAACCTTGCAAACAAATCTACAATTATTCCGGCCTTTGTTTTAAACCTAGATACAGCCCCATCACCATATTGTCTTTTATCATTGGCTTCCCTTAAAGAAGACCTTGCTTGTTTTTCTGTTATTCTATTATTCATTTAAAACCCTCGTTAATATATTTAGTAATGTCTTTGCTTCTTCCATATTCAAACGAATACCTTTTCTTGATGGCTTACCATTTGAATGCCATCTAATATCTAAGACTTTGATATTATAATACTCTCCTGTTTTAACAAGAATCTCATCTGTTGAGTTTCTTGCTATTGTTCCTTTCGTTTCAAAATCATCACTCATTAAACCACCCCTGCTTAAACTTATCTAATTCTTTTCTTGAAGTGTAATACTTCGGTGTATCTAATTCATCAAGCCTATTAACTATCCAACATGACCCACCAATGCTTGAAACTTGTACTACTTCATATTGCCCATCATTAACATTGATTACATCCATAGTATTAAATTCGGGAACAAGCCCGTAAGTCTTAGTAATTTCATTGGCTACTTCATGTATGTTATCAACTACATATTTAATTATGTGCGCTCTTTGAATGGGTATCTTGGGTGCAACTTTAATTGAAAGTTTTCCTGTCATGCCACAAACTTTACATTTATTTCCTTCACAGATTGGACAAGGTATTTCCGCATTATGCGGTGCGGGAAGAACTACTGTTACTGCTCTCTTTTTCATCTATTGTTCCTCCATTTGTAGTTTCAAATCAGCATACGAATCTCTTACCATGTTAAGTGAGATTATTAGATATTGCTCAAAAGTAAGTTCCCACTTAATAGATAAGGGGTGGGAAGAAAACAAATCCATGTATTCTTGCTTTGCTTCTTCAAGTTGTTCTTCTGTTGGTTTCATATTTATTCCTCCAATAATACAGCAACTTCAGTAGTTAAGAACAATGAAGCAATAGATATTGCCGCATTAAAACTACTCTTAGTTACTTTTACAGGGTCAATAACTCCTGCTTCAAACAAATCTCCATACTTCTCGGTAAGAGCATTGTAGCCATAGTGGGGGTCTTCCAAATTATAAGCCAAACCACTTTTACCACCATTAACCAATAAAGCAAGGGCAGGTTTAGATAGAGCATTATAAACAATACTATGTCCTGTCTTTTCAATACTTAGATTGTTCCGAGCGTTTAACAAACCAAGACCACCACCCACTACAATTCCTTCTGCAAGTGCGGCTTTAGTTGCATTCAAAGCATCATCAAGTCTTTCTTTCTTTTCACGCATTTCAATAGAAGAGGAAGCACCAATTTGAATTGTTGCAATTCCACCACTAAGTCGAGAGATACGCTTCTTGACTCTCTTCTTATCAAACTCATCATCTAATGTTTCATACACAGACTTTAGAGTATTGATTCTTTCATCGGCAGACTTTCCACCAATAATGGTAGTAGTTTCTTTAGTAATGATAATCTTATCACACTCACCATATTCGGAAGAAGTCATCAATTCGGGGTCATCTTTACTTTCATCAGTATAGAGGCGACCACCAACAATAGAAACAATATCTCCTAACTCATCTAATTGTGCATCTCCAAAATTAGGTGCGGTAACAACTGCTACTTCGATTGTCTTTTGAAGAACATTCATAATAATATTATTCAACGCACTACCATCCATGCCCTTTACAAACAACACGAGTGGCCGTTTCTGAGTTGCTGAATATTCAAGCATAGGAAGTATTTCAGAAAAATTCTTTAATGCTAAGTTAGAAGTAAAGATAAGAGGGTTATTAAATTGAACCTTACCATCTTCACCATTAGCCATTAAATGACTCAAGTAGCCTTCGTTAATCTCTAATCCTTTACGGACTACTAGATTAGTTTTGTGACTATTTGCTTCTTCAACAGTAATGATACCATCACGCCCTACTGATTCCAATGCTAAATGAATTAAGTTACCTAACTCTTCATCATTATTTGCTGCAATTGTAGCAACAGAAACAATATCAGCATCACCAATATCACATGCTGATTTTTCCAGTGATTCCAAAATAACCTCCTGTGCTTCTACTATCTCTTTGCGAAGAGTATGTAAGTTTGAAACATCAATGTTGTTGATTTGTTCACACAAAGCCCTTGCTATAATACAAGCAGTAGTAGTTCCATCACCCGATGAATCCTGTGCTTTATTTGCTAAGTTTTGAACCATTTGAATACCCATTTGAACATAAGGGTCTTCATGTGATATATACTTAGTAATTGTAACACCGTCGTTAATAATGACAGGTGGATTACCTTGTAGAATTACTGTCTTGGCTTGTGGCCCAAGCGTCGGTAATACCGTGTCGGCTACTAAATTAATTCCTTGTAATAGTTTTTCTTTTACTTCTTTTCCGTGTATAATCATTTCAATTGCCCCTTAAAAAATTTCTCGTATTTTTCCATTATTTGTCTTGACCGTAATGGCGGCCCATCATTCATTTCTTTGTGAAATAACTTGATTAGTTCTATTAGATAGTCAGCGTCTTTATTATGTTTATCTGTCATCTAATCACCTCAAAAACTTTTACCATGCATATATTCACGGCTCTTATTGTATTCAATCTTTGCCATAACAGCACCGGAAATATCCAAGTCTTTACCAAAAGAATAATCCATAATGCGAATCACAACATCGGCTAACTCTTCTTCAAGACTACTAAACTCAATAATCTTATTAGATGAAGGGTTCCCGTTCCGAAGGGCTTCTAATGCTTCACTTACTTCCGCATGAATCAAAGCCATGCGTTCACCATCATTAGGGTCTTCTTTCCAAAACCCATGATTAACAGCATTAGTGTAAACCTTTTTTGATATTCTATTCCATTCCTTTTCAAATTTCATTCAATCCTCTCCAAACTATAATAGCCTTCTTCTTTTATAGGAACACCAATATAAATAGCATAGCATACTTCGCTACAAAAATAACGAAGCCCTACCGCAGTATTACATTTATACATTATTTTGTTCCTACAATCGTCAGCCCAACTCATACCGCAATTGCTTTCCCAATCAATCATTCCAAAAAGGCTCATTCAACCACCTCAAAACAATAAACACGGGCAAAAGGAACAACAGTTAAATCTCCAACCTTTTGATATTGTGTTCCTGTATTGTCGAAATAAACAATAGCATCAATTAAATAACTATGTTCTTCCGAAGCAGAAACACAAACTCCTTTATTATCAGACTTACTGATAATACCATGACTACTGGTTTGTTCTGTTTGGATTAAAACCCAATCCCCACAAGCAATCATTCTTCTTCCTCCCGTCTTTCTTCTATGTAAAGAGAACTATAAGCACTAATTAATTTTTTAATGATACTAATTAATTCATCCTTATCCTTATGTTCTAAAGAAGCAATTATGTTTTCTTTATTGATTACTTTCATTCTTCTTCCCCCTCAAATCCTGCAACTCGCACCCAAGCCTTATTCATATCTCTATCAACAAAGGTATAGATATGTTGCTTGTAGAACTCATTCAGTTTCTTTGTTCTCTTTCCAACATTACCCCAAGTAACTTTTTTGTTCTTGGGTTTACCGTCATCATTAGGATGCAATAGCCTATGTGCAGTATATCGGTCTGCTGTTTGCATTCGTTCTTTATTCCCCATAGGAATCTCTTTTCGTTTGTATGTAGTGCTGTCTCCGCCTTTCATTCTTCTTCATCTCCTTTGTATTGGTATTGTAATGTATATAATCCGTCTTTGTGAATACATAAAACATTAGGTTCTTTGTTGTTCCAATGGCCGAAATGGTCTTCGCCACCTAAAACATATGCTTCTTCCATTAATGGTTGCCAAATGTTCACAGTTCGCCAATCAGTGCCACTAAAATAAGCCGCACCAAAAGGGTGTGTATGAATCCAACACTTGACAGGTAGTTTCATTCCTTCGGGAATTGTTTTAAAATCAACAAAACCTGCTGTTCCATAGGAAATATACAATTCATTCTTTGCATCTACTACTACTTGGACTTCTAATCCATTTAGAATTTCTGTTGATGCTTTCCAAATAGCAGAATGAAACGATTCATCACTAAAATCCTTAGTGGTGTTAAATGCTGTATTAATTTCAATCTCAATTGCT
>TARA_R110002126_G_scaffold181187_5_pt1 | contig 13770 bp, 13 predicted proteins | sample TARA_R110002126 | Tara Oceans TARA_R110002126 (sample SAMEA4397536) | marine metagenome | biome: Polar Biome; feature: [DCM] deep chlorophyll maximum layer (ENVO:01000326); material: water (ENVO:00002006), including particulate matter (ENVO:01000060) such as... | depth 30 m
GCTTTTACAAAATTATTTTTCCAATATTTTTCTGATAATGAAGATACAATTACACCTTTAGAAGTTGTTGAATGAATAAAAAAAACTTGTCCGTTTTTAATACCAGTAACTAAACCTACGTGGTTAATTTGATTTGAATTCCGACTAATCTTAAAGAATACCAAATCGCCTTTTGTTACTTTTGATAAAGCAATTTTTCTTCCTTTTTTAGCCATATTTCTAGAGACTCTTGGCAATTGAATATTTTCTTCTCCAAAAGCTACGTACACCAATCCAGAACAATCCATACCTTTTCTGGTGGTACCACCAAATTTGTATTTAACACCTTTAAATTGTAGCGCAGTTGCTATAATTCTATCTGCCTTTGTTATTGGTTTTTTAGAGTTATAAATTGTTTTTTTTGATGATGAACAAGCATAAAACACAAAAGAAAAAATCAATAAAAAAAGAACTTTTTTCATCAATTTAATTCTTTAAGCCATCAATTATCAATTTAGCCGTTTTTTCTGACGCTCCCTTGCCACCCAACTTTTTCTCCAACTCAAAATAGGCTAAAAATAATTTTTGACGGTATTCTTCATCTAAAATCTTGGTCAGTTCATTTTTTAGATTCGTTTTGGTAAAGTCGTTCTGAATTAATTCTGTGACCACTTCTTTATCCATAATTAAATTTACCAAAGAAATGAATTTTAACGTTATGATTCTCTTTGCAATTTGATACGAAATATAACTTCCTTTATAACACACCACCTGTGGTACTTTAAACAAAGCTGCTTCTAAAGTTGCTGTGCCAGAAGTAACCAAAGCCGCATATGATACAGAAAGCAAATCGTACGTTTTATTGTTGATAAAACTGACTTCTCTTTCACCTATAATTTGTTGATAAAATGAAAATTCTTGACTTGGTGCACCTGCAATAACAAATTTATAATCCGAAAAATCATCAACTAAAGATAGCATTGCCGCCAACATTTTTGTGATTTCTTGTTTTCTACTTCCAGGTAATAGTGCAATGATTGGTTTATCACCTAAATTATGCTCAGTTCTAAAATCTTTAACACTTACTTGTTTTCTATCTGCAATTGCGTCAATTAAAGGATGTCCAACAAAGGAAACCTCATAATCGAATTTCTCATAAAAAGCTTTTTCAAAAGGGAGAATAACAAACATTTTATCAATATCTCTTTTTATACCTTTTACCCTACTTGCTCTGCTTGCCCAAACTTGGGGAGAAATATAATAATTGGTTTTAAAACCTTGTTGTTTAGCCCATTTTGCAATACGCAAATTAAACCCTGAATTATCAATGAAAACGATAACATCTGGTTGAAATAATTCAATATCACTTTTACAAAATTTGATAAATACGAGCACTTTATTTAGATTTCGAAGTACTTCAAAAAAGCCCATAAATGCTCGGTCTTTATAATGACTTACCAAAGTACCACCAACAGCTTGCATTAAATCTCCACCCCAAAATTTAATTTCGGCATTTTTATCTTCTTTGTACAACGCCTTCATTAAATTAGACCCATGTAAATCTCCAGAAGCTTCACCTGCAATAATGTAATATTTCATCAAATAAACTTTAAAATTAAAGTAGTTAAGGCAATAAAAATAGTGGTCATTAACACACCTTTGGCTCTATTATCTTGTTTCTTTTTAATGTAAATAAAGAACACAAATAAGTTTGGAATAGCAGCTATTGATAAAATTTTTCCATACAAATCGCCATCTTCTATGAGTTGTAACGTTTCATTAAAACTAAATTTAGAAAAATATTCAATGTATAAGAAACAGCCAGCAGCAGTTGCAAAAAGCGAAACTAAAACGCCTATTAAAATGTCTTTTTTTACAGTTCCCAAGAGTTTAATTTTTGAATCATATGGTGTGCAGTCAAATCGAATTGAACAGGCACAATAGAAACATACCCATTTTCTAGAGCATACACATCTGTATCTTGCCCTTTATCTTTGTTTACAAATTCGCCAGAAAGCCAGTAATATTCTTTACCAAAAGGACTTTTACGTTTATCAAAATCTTCTTTCCAAACGCCCATAGCTTGTCTGCAAATTTTAGTGCCCTTTATTTCATGCTTTTGTAAACTTGGAATGTTTACATTCAACACAATTCCTTCTGGCAAACCGTTTAATAACGTATTTAAAGTGATGTTTTTCACAAAATCTTCGCAAGGTTTAAAATCTGCATGCCATTTAAAATCTAACAACGAAAACCCGATTGCAGGAATACCTTCTATACCAGCCTCAATAGCTGCGCTCATTGTACCCGAATAAATTACATTTATAGATGAATTCGACCCGTGATTAATACCAGAAACACACAAATCTGGTTTTTTATTCAAGATTTCACTGATCGCCATTTTTACACAATCTGCAGGAGTTCCAGAACAGGTATATTCTAGCTGAGGCCCATCATCTATAGTTATCGGATTACAAGTCAACACATTATCAACAGTAATCGCATGTCCCATTCCACTCTGCGGACTGTCAGGAGCTACTACAACCACCTCGCCAATTTTATTCATTATTTTAATAAGCGCTCTAATTCCTGGGGCGGTAATGCCATCATCATTCGTTATTAAAATTAAAGGTCTTTCTTGCATACTTTATGGTTTTAAGTTTCAAGATATAATATTCAATCTTGAATTATAAACATTGAATTTTGAATTGTCTAAGCAAATGTAATTTATTTTGATCGATTTTCTTTTTAACATTTTGTAAAGAATAAAAAACTCGAATTTTGATTAATATTGTAAGAAGAATAGATGAGTACTATTTTAACCGAGCACTCATAAATTATTTGGTTTTTAAAGGATTTTATAAAAAAGAATAATCTTTAAAAAATTTGGCACTATTTTAGTAAATTAGTAATTACAATTAAAAAATAACGACCGTAGACATTATGAAGACGAAATTTAAATTAAGTACTACTTTTTTAGCAATTATTTTATTAGTTAACAGTTTTACAATACAAGCTTCACCAGAACGCACCGTTACAAATTCAGATCCAGAAAAGGATAAAGTAATTATCTATGTATTAAAAAATGTGTTAAGTCGATTGCATTTTGTTCAAAAAGAGATTAACGATGATTTATCTGAGCAAATTTTTAATTCATTTATTGATGCTTTAGATAGCAGCAAAAGGTACTTTACTGAGCAAGATATTAAAGAATTTTCGCAATACAAATACCAAATTGATAATCAAATATTAGAAGACGATTTAACGTTTTATAATTTGGTGTATGGTCGTTTTTTAGATAAAGTTAAGAACGCCAAATCGTATTATGGAGATTTGTTAGCACAGCCTTTCGATTTTAAGAAAAATGAAACCATAGATTTAGATTATAAAAAAGTTCCTTTTGCAAAAAATGATAATGAACTGGTTAATTATTGGAGAAAACAATTAAAACTGCAAACATTAAGCAGAATTGAAGAACAAACGCATTTACAAGAATCAAAACTTGAAAAAGATAAAAGTTATAAAGTAAAATCATTTACAACTCTAGAAAAAGAAGCAAGAGCAGAAGTGCTTAAAAATATGCAAGAATTATATCTTAGAATTGAAGAATTAGAGCACGACGATTGGTTTTCTACCTTCTTAAATTCAGTGGTAAGTGCTTTTGATCCTCATACAACCTATATGGATCCTAACATTAAAGAACGTTTTGATCAAAGTATTTCTGGTAAATTAGAAGGTATTGGAGCACGTTTACAAAAAAAAGGTGCTTATACACACATTTTTGAACTCGTTGCTGGTGGTCCTGCATGGAAACAAGGCGACTTAGAACCCGGTGATATTATTTTAGAGGTTGCACAAGGAGACGAAGAACCTCTAAATATTGTAAGCATGCGGTTAGATGACGCTATTAAATTTATTAAAGGTAAAAAAGGCACAGAAGTTCGATTAACAGTGAAGAAAAAATTAGATGGTTCAACAAAAATCATTTCGATTATAAGAGATGTTGTACAGTTAGATGAGACTTTTGTAAAATCTAGTATTGTAGAAAAAGAAGGAAAAAAATATGCAATTATAAATTTACCAAGTTTTTATATTGATTTTTCTGACAACAATTACAGAGATTCTGCAAAAGATATGGAAAAAGAAATTGAAAGATTAAAAGCTGAAGGTGTTTCTGGGTTAATTGTCGATTTAAGAAATAATGGAGGTGGATCTTTAAAAACTGCAATAGAAATATCTGGCTTATTTATAGATGAAGGACCGGTTGTACAAGTAAAGTACAGAGGAGAAGCACCAATTGTTAAAAAAGATATTGACCCAAAAGTACAATGGGATAAATCTGTAGTTGTTTTAGTAAATGAGTTTTCTGCATCTGCATCAGAAATTTTTGCGGCAGCAATGCAAGATTATAAAAGAGGTGTTATTTTAGGAGGCAATCAAACCTATGGTAAAGGTACTGTGCAAAACGTTATGCCTATCAATCAATTTTACCCAAAGTATAAAAATGACTTGGGTTATATTAAAATGACCATTCAAAAATTCTACCGAGTTAATGGAGGTTCTACACAAAAAGAAGGGGTGTATTCTGATATTGCAATGCCAAGCAGATTAAGCTATATGGAGTATGGAGAACGCGATTTAGATGGCGCTTTGGCTTGGGATAAAGTGCCTCAAGCAAAATATACGCAAACAAATTCGTACGCTAACTTTAATGATGTAGTGTATAATAGTAAGCAAAGAATTGCAAATAGCGATAACTTTAAATTAGTAAATGAATACGCAAAATGGTTAAAGAAAAATCAAGATGAAACTTCGTATTCTTTAAATTATAAAAAGTTTTTTAAAGAAAGTGATGCTAAAGAAAAAGAAGCAGGTAAGTTTAAATCTGTTTTTGATTATACATCGAATTTAACATTTACATCACCTAAATATGAACAATCTTTGTTCAAGGAAAATGAAGATTTAAAGGATAAAAGGTTGGCGTGGCATAAAAACTTAGCAAAAGATATGTACGTTTCTGAAGCACTAAATGTTTTAAATGAATTAAAACTAAGAGAAAAAACAGCGATTGTAAAGAATTAAAAATTAAAATTACAGCTAATTTAAGCCTGATGTGTTGCAAACATATCAGGTTTTTTATTTTTGAATTATGGAATATAAAGTAACATTCGCCACAAAATGGTCTGATTTTGACCCAAACAGGCACATGCGTCATACCGCATATAATGAATACGCTGCAGAAGTAAGAGTTAGATATTTTTCTACACAAAATTTTTCTATTGAAGAATTTACCAAACACAATATTGGACCAATTTTATTTGAAGAATACACTTCTTTTAGAAAAGAAATTCATTTAGGAGAAAATATTACTGTAAATATGAAACTTTCTGGCGTTTCTAAAAATACCGAACGTTGGAAAATTACCCATGAAGTTTTTAATGAAGCCGGAAAATTATCTGCGATCATAAAAGTATATGGAGCATGGATCGATTTAACAAAACGTAAATTAACAACTCCGCCAAAAGAAGGGCAACATTTATTTTTAAATGCTGATAAAACTGATGATTTTGAAGAAATCTCTTTAAAAAAGAAGGAATGAAAAAACGAATTATTTCTGCAATTCTATTAATTATTTTGTTGTCTTTTTATTTATATCAAGATAAAAAAGAAGAGGAAACTTCTAATTTTTCAAGTGTAAATGAAGATGTAAAAATTACTGAATTCAACTATTTACCAACATCAACAACTGGAGTAATCATACAGCACAATAGCTATAATTTATCATACTCAGAAAAACATGAACAGGCAGAATGGGTTGCCTATTCTTTAGATAAAAGTGATATTGTTTCCACAAATAGAAAAAGACCTTTTTTTATTGAAGACCCTAAAGTGAAAACGAAATCTGCAAGTTGGCAGAATTATAAAAAATCGGGTTATGATCGAGGACATTTATGCCCTGCAGGCGATAGAAGAAAAACAGAAGAAAATTATAACGAAACGTTTTACACTTCAAATATATCGCCTCAAAAACACGATTTTAATGCTGGCATTTGGAATAAATTAGAGCAAAAAACACGTTATTGGGCAAAGAAATACAATCATTTATATGTTATTTCTGGAGGTATTTTAGAAGATGATTTAAACACTATTGGACAAGAAAAAGTAGCAGTGCCAAACGCATTTTACAAAATACTTTTAGATTACACAGCACCAGAAATAAAGGCAATTGCTTTTTTACTACCTCATAAAGAAAGTAAAAAACCATTATCAGATTTTGTGGTTTCTATTGATGAAATTGAAGAAAAAACAGGCATTAATTTTTTTTACCATTTACCAGATGCACTTGAAAACAAATTAGAAAAATCGAGCAGTTATAAAGGGTGGAGTTTTAGATAAATTATAGTTCCATATCAATTACAATTTTACCTTTCGTTTTTCTTTGCATCATAGCTTCTAAAGCTTTTGGTGCATCTTGCAGAGCATAAGCTTTATCAATATGAGGTTTTAAATCGCCTTTTGCACACCAAGTTAATAATTGTTTGATGTTTTCTAAACTTTCTTTTGGCTGTTTTTGAGCAAATGCACCCCAAAAAACACCAACAATACTTGCACCTTTCAACAGAGTTAAATTGATGGGTATTTTCGGAATTTCGCCATTGGCAAAACCAATTACCAAATGTCTTCCTTTCCAAGCAATAGCTCTTAAGGCTAATTCAGAAAAATGACCTCCAACAGGATCATAAATTACATCAACACCTTTTCCATTGGTCAGTTCTTTTACTTTATCTTTTAGGCTTTCTTGAGTATAATTGATTACTTCATCTGCACCAAATTGTTTACACAGTTTTAATTTTTCTTGGGTTGATGCCGCTGCAATTACTTTTGCGCCCATCAATTTTGCCAACTCTAAAGCAGTTAAACCCACTCCACCAGAAGCACCTAAAATTAAAATGGTTTCACCTTTTTGTAAATTTGCTCTATCTTTTAAAGCGTGATAAGAAGTGCCATAAGCCAACAAAAATGCTGATGCATTTACCATAGACATTTGGCTTGGTTTAGGAAAACAATCTTTGGCTTTTACAATTGCTTTTTCTGCAAAACCACCAAAAGGGATAAAACCAACCACTTCATCACCCGCTTTTAAATGTTTTACATTTACACCTATTTTTAGTACAATTCCTGCAACATCACTACCTGGAGAAAAAGGAAATTCGGGTTTGAATTGATATTTTCCTTGAATAATTAAAGTGTCAGGAAAATTAACACTACAGGCTTTTACTTCAATTAAAACCTCATCTTCTTTTGGATTTGGCATATCAACATCTTGATAGTTTAGAGAATTAGGCAATCCAAATTGGTTACAAACAATTGCTTTCATAAAAAATAATTTGTAACAAGATAAGGTATTTCTTGAAATCAGAGAAAATTGTAGAAACGAACAAAAAGGTTGCCCATTTCTAGACAACCTTAACCTTAATACTATAAATGTTTCAAATAATAAAAAGTTTTTTTTATTTACCTGTGAAAAATTTAGGTTTTATAATTAACATTGCCCATGCCCAATTTTGTGTGCTATCTGCTCCTGTAACTGAACTAGGTTCAAAGAATTGAGAATACCCTGCTACTAATTTAAATCCTTTAAAGCCTTTTGCTAACACTAAATCTAACTCATTACCTAAACTCTCTTTTGTTAAAGATTGTTCAGTAAAATTATGGAACTTAACAGTTAATCCATAGCCCTTAGGCAATTTGAATTTAGCACCAATATTTAAATCAACCAAACCACCAGCGTTTCCATGATTCCCCACATAAAAACGATCAATTAAACCATTAAATTTATGATTTGTACCGTATAATGGGAAAAAAGCTGCTGAATCATCTGTTTTACCAGAAATAGATTCAAAACCTGCTAATAAAGTTACTTTTTCTGATGCTTTAAAAGTAGCGTCTAAACTATACAATAATGCCCCATCTACTGCTACATCTCCTACTCTATCTCCATTTTGGAAAAAGATGTTACTCGCAAAACCAAAAGCTCCTGCTTTTAATTTAGCATGTAAACCAGCTGTTAATAAACTAGACTTATCCTCTGTTCCATTTTGGTAGGTAGTACTTAGAAGTAATCCACTTAAATTGAAGTTACCAAAACTTTTATTTGCATGAATAAACCCTAATTCTCTATAAGAAAATAGCGCTGCAGTATCGTAAATATTATCTCCAAATGTATTTAAAGAATACCCTGCATCTAAAGCAAAACCACTTTTAGATTTGTGCTTTAAAATACCTACATCATGCGTTCTTGCCTGTTGTGCCCAAGCTAAACCTCCTAAAATTCTTTGATCATCATAAGAAAGTGGTTGACGTCCTATTTTAAAACTCCAAGCATCTGCCAACTTAATATCTGCCCATGCTTCTTGTACTCTAAAGTTTCCATTTCCAGCAGCAGAGATTTGCGGTCTATCTCCAAAAAGAAATACCTCTTGAAACCCTAAATAAACAGTATAACTTTCAGTTTTGTACTTCGCATTTATAGCTGCTCTGACACTGGTTTGCAACCAAGGAGTTGAACCTTCTAATGCTGTTGAAGATTGTCCATTCCCAAATAATTCTGTACGAGGCCTAAACTCACCCTCTAGTGTAAATTGTGCTGACGCGAATTGAAAACACGCCAACATTAGTCCTAAAATTACGTATTGTTTTTTCATTTTTTTAAATTTTAATTTGTGTTGTTTTTATTTTTATTTGTTTGATTTTGGGTTGTACTTCCCCAAGGCTTGCAGATTTTACACACCTTTTTTTGGTTATTTATGTTTATTGATTGTTTGTTTCTAGTGTTCTAAAAAATCTATTAAGTGTTTGCGATATTTGTAATAATCATCGTGTTCTAAAACTGATTTTCTAGTTCTTGGTCTTTCAAAATCGATGTTTAACACATCTCCAATTTTTGCGCTGGGTCCACTTGTCATCATTACAACTCTGTCTGCTAAAAAGATAGCTTCATCAACATCATGTGTAATCATTACTGCTGTAATTTTTTCTTTGTTCCATATTTCTATTAAGATATCTTGTAATTCTCCTCTTGTTAAAGAATCTAACATTCCAAAAGGCTCATCTAGTAATAGTACTTTTGGTTTAATAGCAAATGCCCTTGCAATACCAACTCGTTGTTGCATTCCTTGCGATAATTCATTTGCTTTTTTATGAAAAGCATCTTCTAAACCTACTTTTTGCAAGTAATATTTGGCAACATCTGTTCTTTGTTTTTTAGTCGCATCAGGAAAAACCTTATTTACACCTAGCATTACATTTTGTAAAGAAGTCATCCAAGGCATTAAACTTGGCGATTGAAAAATAACACCTCTATCTGGACCTGGGCCTTTAATATGTTTCCCAAGCACTGAAATATTTCCTCCAGAAATAGGATTTAATCCTGCAATCATAGATAACATCGTTGTTTTTCCACAACCTGAATGCCCAATAATAGTTACAAATTCTTCTTTTCTGATTTGTAGATTTAAATCTTCAAGTACTACATAATCTCCTTTTGGTGTTGGATATACCTTCTTTAAATCTTTTAAATCTAACATGACCTCATTAGATGGAAATCGGGTATTCCCTAAAACATTTTTTGTAATCGTATTTTCTGTTATAATGCTCATCTTTTTCTTATCTAAATTGATTAACAAAATCTTTTGGAGTTAAATCTGGAAGCACATATTCTTCTCTTGCTTCAGATTTTCGTTCATTTCCTATATCCATCAAATACTCGATAATTGAATTTCTTGTCTTTTTAAAACTTTCACTATCGTTCATTTCTGTTTTGTCTCTTGGTCTATCTAAATCAATTTTAAATTCTGGGCCTAAAGTTGCATTTGGTCCTGGTCGTAAAGGAATAATTCTGTCTGCCATATAAATACCTTCATCAACATCGTTTGTAATCAACAAAGCAGTCCTCTTATCTTTACCCCAAATATTTAAGATTTCGTCTTGCAAATTTCCACGAGTTAAAGCATCTAAAGCACCTAAAGGTTCATCCATAATAATCATTTCTGGTTTCATTGCTAAAGCTCTTGCTACTGCAACTCTTTGACGCATTCCTCCAGATAATTCTTTAGGTCTTTTGTTGATCGCTGGCGTTAAACTTACCATTTCTACATAATTAGCAACAATATCATTTAATTCTGCTTTTCTTTTCTTCGGAAAAGCTTCTTTAACCGCCATAAAAATATTCTGACCTACTGTTAACCAAGGTAAAAGCGAATAATTTTGGAAGATTACCCCACGTTCATGACTTGTTCCAGAAACTGGAGTTCCTTTAAACAAAACCTCTCCACTTGTTGGTTCTAATAAACCGTTTATTAGGTTTACTAAGGTTGTTTTTCCACTTCCTGTAAAACCGACTATGGCAACAAATTCTCCTTCTTCTATTTTCAAGTTGATGTTAGACAATACTTCTGTCTCATTATCTCCTTGTCCGTAAGTTTTGTAAATATTATTTAGCTCTAAATATGCCATTTTTTTGGTGTTTAATTGTTGAAGCGTTTAATTGTGTAATTGATCTGTGCGTTTACACAATTAAAAAATTACCCGTTTACACATATTTATATTGCATCAGTTTTATCAAAAGACACCCAGTTCTGTATGGTTAACATCAATCTGTCTAATAAAAAACCAATGATCCCAATAACAAACATGGCTACAATAATTTTTGCATTAGAATCATTTGCACCATTTTGGAATTCTTCCCAAACAAATAATCCTAAACCTGGACTTTGGGCTAATAATTCAATTGCAATTAAAACCATCCAAGCTACTGATAATGTTATTTTTAATCCTGTAAAAATTAAAGGTAAAGAAGAGGGTAACACCACTTTAAAGATCTTCTGAAACGTACCCAGTTTTAATACTTTAGCAACATTTATAAAGTCTTTATCCACAGATGAAACACCCATTGCTGTATTTACTAATGTTGCCCACATAGAACATAAACCCACACTAATAAATGATATAGTAAATGAACTATCGCTGGCAGAACCGATTAATAGTGTTTTTACAATCATAAAAACCAACAAGTACCAAACTACTGGAGATACTGGTTTAAAAATTTGAATAAACCAATTGAATGAACTTTTTAAAGTTGGACTTAATCCGATGAAAATACCTAAAGGAACTGCAATAAATAATGCCAATAAAAAGCCTGCAAAAACGGTTTGTAAACTTCTAAATATTTGATCTACAAAAGAAGGTCTTCCTGTATACACAATTGCGTCCTTACCAGATGCAACTCTTTTTTCGTTTAAGGCTGCTGTTTTTTCTATAAAAGCAGCTTTATCTGCACTAATAATATTATGATCTCTTAATAAAGATTGAAACGATTCCCAAACTTGTGCAGGAGATGGCAATGTATTGGGTTGACAACTAGATTCACCTGAAGCAATACAAGCAGTTAAAGCATCTGCAGCCACCTGACCTTGATCTTTTAACGCTTTTTCTATTTTAAATTCAGCTTCTATATTATACAAAGATTTTGCACCCAAATGCCAAAGACCAACAAATAAAATTATGGAAGCAAGTGGCACGATAAATTTGCGTAAAAAGTTTTGAAAATCTTCTTTTTCTAGCTTTCCTGTAAAAAGGTCTTTTAGAGTTGTAAAAATTCCAAATCCTAAAAAATTAGATACTTTTCCTAGTGTTAAACTTGCTTTCATTTGTTTGATAATTTTATAAAATAACTTTCTTTACTGTAAGGTCTTTTTATTAACCTTGTAGGTATTTATGAAACATCTACAAGGTTTTTGAAACCTTGTAGATGAATTTTAGTGCTATTATTTTTTGTCTTTGTTTCCTATTTTAAAACTGTTGATGTAACCTAATGGATCTTTTGCATCGTAAGTTGTACCATCAATAAAATCTGCTGTTGCTGGTTTGTAACCATCTGTTGCAGGAATGTCTGCTGCAGGAATATTACCTTCTGCTACTAAAAGCGTTGCTGCTTTTTTCCAAATATCTGGTCTGTAAATATCTTTAATTGTTGAAGCATACCAATCTGCAGATTTTGCATCAGGAATTTGTCCCCATCTTCTCATTTGAGTTAAAAACCAGATTCCATCAGAATAAAAAGGATAAGTTGCATTGTATTTATAAAACACATTAAAGTCTGGCATATCTCTTTTATCTCCTTTTTCAAACTCAAAAGTACCTGTCATAGAATTTGCTAAAACCTCTTCTGGTGCACCCACATATTGAGACATTGATAAGATTTTTACAGCTTCTTTTCTGTTTTCTGGTTTGTCTAACCATTTACCAGCTCTAATTAAAGCCTTAGTAACTGCAATTGCTGTATTTGGGTTATCTTCAATAAACTTTTCTGTCATCACAAATACCTTTTCTGGGTTGTTTTTCCAGATGTCATAATTTGTAACTACAGGTACTCCAATTCCCTTAAAAACGGCTTGCTGATTCCAAGGCTCACCTACACAATATCCAAATATTGTACCCGCTTCTAAAGTTGCTGGCATTTGTGGTGGAGGCGTTACAGATAATAAAACCTCAGCATCAATTTGTCCTTGAACATTTTCTTTGGTATACATTCCTGGGTGAATACCAGCAGCTGCTAACCAATATCTAATTTCATAATTATGAGTTGATACTGGAAAAACCATTCCCATTTTAAATGCTTTACCCGCATTTTTATATTCTGTAATAACTGGTTTTAAAGCATCTGCTTTAATAGGATGAATCGGTTTTCCACTGCCATCTTTTGGCACATTTGGTTTCATTTTAGACCAAACATCATTAGAAACTGTAATTCCATTTCCGTTTAAATCCATAGAAAAAGGAGTTACTAATTTTGCTTGACGACCAAAACCTGCACCAGCAGCAATTGGCTGACCCGCTAGCATATGAGAACCATCTAATTGACCATCGATAACTCTGTCTAAAACATTTTTCCAATTTGATTGTGCCTCTACAGAAACAAATAATCCTTCGTCTTCGAAAAACCCTTTTTCTTTAGCAATTGCTAAAGGAGCCATATCTGTTAATTTGATAAACCCAAATGTTAATTGCGGTTTCTCAATTTCTAATTGTTTTGTTTTTGTTGTTTTTACAACTTCTTTTGTAGTTGTCTTTTTTGTCTCTTTACCTCCACAAGCAAATAGTAACATTGCTATTGGTAAAATGTAAGCTGATTTTTTAAGTAGCGATTTCATTTTGTGTTCAGTTTTATTAATCTACGTATTAATACTTATTTTTTACAAATATATAAGTAGTTATTATGATAACTTATGAGATTACCCATATTAAAACCTCTTTTTAAACCATACTAAAAACTATTAAAAAACAGGTTTTTATCATAAAACTATAATTATCAATACATTAATAAAATAAATGGCATACGTAAATTTTATACGTAGTTATAAAAAGATCTTACTATAAATCAAATTACTTACCTTTTTATATAAATCGCGTTTAAAAGATTGCAACTCTTAAAAGTAGTTTTGTATAATAATTCATATTTTTACATTAAATCTCACGCAATAGAAAATGAAAGGAATACAAGACACTTCAAATGATACTTACAGAAAGTTAATGGGAAATGGACTTAAGTATGTTATACCTAAATTTCAGAGAGATTACAGTTGGGAATCTGAAAATTGGGATGATTTATGGCAGGATATTGAATTAATTCGTAATGATGAAGAGAATGAACACTACATGGGATATCTAGTTTTACAAACTACCGATACTAAACCACTATGGACTAGAAGTCCATAGGTTTTTAAATCTGAC